>Tephra_p1__coassemble_4109_pt1 | contig 4552 bp, 6 predicted proteins | sample Tephra_p1__metabat2_high_PE_005 | metagenome-assembled genome bin Tephra_p1 | reverse complement strand
GCGTTGCTCTATCCAGCTGAGCTACGGAACCATCCTTAATTGCGATGCAAAGGTACGGCTTTTTTTTGAACTTACAAACTTTTCTGCACTTTTTTTTGAGAAAATCTATTTTTTAGTGTTCTACAACATTTGTTATAGGCTTTCTAAAAACCTCAAAAAAGCAAAAAAGTTTTTGATGCTAACGGATAGTCGTTTAATTTTGGCTATCATTTAAAATTATTAAAAGCAATATGAAAAAATTAATCTTATCTCTTGCACTATGCTGTGCAGCAACGCAATTTTATGCGCAGGAAGCTAATCCAGGCGCTTTGGTAAATGAAGGAAAGGCGGCTTTGGAAGCCAAGAATTATCAGGAAGCTTACACAAAATTCAGCACTTACTTAAATCAGACCAACAATCAGGATTCTGTTATTGCATATAATTGTGGTGTATGTGCCGATAAAATAAAAAAACCGGCAGAAGCTGCCAAATATTTTGGCATTGCTGTCGAAAAGAAATATAATCTGGCGAATGCTTACATTGGTTTGGCTGGCGCTTTGAAAGATCAGAAAAAGAATGCAGAATATGTAGCTACCTTGAAGAAGGGCTTGGAAGCTAATCCAGGTAACAAGACTTTGACTCGTATGTATGCTACACATTACGTAAACCAAGGTGTTATCGCATTGAAGGGTAAAAAGACTGCTGCTGCTGAAGAAGCATTCAAGCAGGCGCTGGAGATTCAGCCGAAGAACGTGAATGCGTTGAACAGTCTAGGTTCTTTGTATTATACGCGTGGTGCAGCTGCTTTACAGGCAGATGCTGAAAAGGCTAAAGCAGACTTTAAGTTAGCCAAGGATTGTTTGGATAAATTAATGCCTATGCTTTCGCCTGACAAACCTGCTCAGAAAAAGATGCAGGCAAACGCTCAGACCATGCTTGATTTTATCAATTCTCAGTTACAGTAATTCTTGTCCATCTTATGAAGGTTGTGCTGTAATTAATAGCAGTTATTTGTGGTGGCAGTACCTCTGTTAACTACATACCTTATAAATAAGACTTCCTCTTTTCTGTTGTATATTGACAAAAAGGGGAAGTCTGTTTATTTACGGTAGAGAAGATTATCTTTCTGTAGGATAGCAAATTCCAGCCAGTCATACTCTCGATTCTCTGCATCACCTATGGAAATACGAAATATTGCTTCGCCTGTTTTTATCTTTTTCCCAGTTCTTACAGTTGCTGTATAGCGGATGCCACTGTAGGGTGCCATCCGCCATTGTTGTCGCCTATCAGCCCTCCCACGGCGCTGCCCAGCATATTGCCTACGGCTGCTCCGGTGTTTATGCCTGCCATGCTTCGGGTGTTTACCTGTGTGGTGCTGCATCCGCTGCATAGCAATGTCAGCGCTAGGGTTAGTGAGCATACACGTACATTTGCCATGGTTCACTTAGGTATTATACGGTTTGTTTAGCATCCGGCCAGTCGCCTTGTTCCAGCCACCAGTCTATCAATTTGCGCGCTATGCTGAGTTTGCGGGGAATTTCCGGTAAATTGTTGCGTGAGAAGAAAGCCCCTGAACTGAGCTCATTGTCTTGCAGTTTTATCTCGCCACCTGCATAATCTGCGATGAAGCCTACCATCAGCCCGCTGGGATAAGGCCAAGGTTGACTGCCGAAGTAGCGTATATGATTGATGCGTAGTCCGGTTTCCTCCCATACCTCTCGCTCCACGCATTGCTCCAATGTTTCGCCTGCTTCCAGGAATCCAGCTACCAGTCCGTGGAACGTACCTTTAAAATTCCGTGCATGTACCAGTAGAATTTCTTCTCCTTTCCTAATCAGCACGATGATGGCTGTAGAGATGGGCGGATAGGCTTCGTAGCCGCATTGTGGGCATTTTTTCATGATAGGTGTCTGTTGTTCCATGGCTGTGCCACATGCCGGACAAAATTGGCTGTGTCTGTCCCAATGTAGTATCTGAAACGCTTTTCCGGCCGACTGATAATCCTGCAGTAACAATTCATCGTACGATGCTCTTAGTCCTACCATTAGCCAGTTGGCATCTTCCTCCAGCGGCTCGGGCAGATCGATAGCCTGCACCCGTCTGCCATCGGTAAAATGCACCATCTGTATTTTGCAGCCCTCCATCATGTCGCAGGGTAACTCTTTTCCTAAAGGTATTCTGACTTCTTTATTTTCTGTTTTTTTGAGCAACAATTGGTCTTTGTAGAACACAAATTGCTGTAAGTTCATCTCAATATCCATATCTCTTTTCAAATAATCTTCCAGAAGTTTCTATTTCATGGCCGAAGCATCGAACGAAAGTGGCAGCAGTGCGCCTACATTTTGCAGTTCATAGATGCCCTGAGTTCCATAGAGCAAGATCTTCATCGGCTGTCTGTATCTTTTTTCTGTTTCCAGCATCACCTGTCTGCAGGCACCGCAGGGCGGTATCGGGTCGGCTAGGAACTCTCCTTGCTCATTGCGTGCCGCTATCGCCAAGGTGGTTACAGCTTGCTCCGGGTACTGAGCGTTGGCATAGAACAACGTAGTGCGTTCGGCACAAAGCCCCGAGGGGTAAGCCGCATTCTCCTGATTGGCTCCGGTTATGATTTCGCCGTTGGCCAGCCGTGCGGCAGCACCTACTGAAAAATGAGAGTAGGGTGCATAACTCCGGAAGGTAGCCTCGCGAGCGGCATCTATCAGTGCCCGGTCGTCTGCATTCAGTTCGTCGTATGCGTAAATTCGTACGGTAATTTGTAAATCTAACTTTTTCATATGCAGTACTGAACATGTAAATTTTGTTACAAAGATAAGAAAGGAATTGGTAAATCCAATTCTTTTGCCCAATTTTGTGGGCAAACTCAATAATGAAAGCATGAAACAATTCATAAGACTGGCATTCTGTGCCTTTTTTATTCTTCTTTCGGGCACAGTCTATGCCCAGCGGCGCAATGCAGCCTATAACGCCTACATCAAGCAATATGCCCCTTTGGCAGTGGAGCAAATGAAAGAACATAAGATACCGGCTAGCATTACGTTGGCGCAGGGGTTGTTAGAGAGTGGTGCAGGTAGAAGTGTATTGGCTCGGAAGAGTAACAATCATTTTGGTATCAAGTGTCATCGCGATTGGCGTGGTAGGCGTGTATATCATGACGATGATGCCAAGGGTGAATGTTTTCGGGCTTACCGCCGTGCTGAAGATTCTTATGAAGATCATTCTCTCTTTCTGAAGTGTGGTCTGCGCTATGCTTTCCTGTTTAAGTTTCCCATAACCGACTATAAGGGGTGGGCGCGTGGACTGAAGAAGGCCGGATATGCCACTGATCCTTCGTATGCCAATCGTCTGATTACCATTATAGAAGATTATGACCTTTATAAGTACGATTCCAAGGGATTGAGCAAGCGTGCTGTGCGTAATTGGGAGAAACTGCTGAAGAAGAAACCCTGGTTGGCCAATCCGCATAAAGTATATCTAGCTAATGGGTTGGCCTATGTGGTGGCCCGTGAGGGTGATGATTTCCGCCTGCTGGGTAAAGAAATGGATATTAGTTGGAAGAAACTTTTGAAATACAATGACTTGCATCGCGATTATACGTTGGAAGTTGGCGATATTATTTACTTGAAAGAGAAGAATAAGAAAGCAGATAAGAAATATCCGTATTGTATCGTACGTGACGGCGATTCCATGCATACTATTGCTCAACGTTATGGTATTCGCTTGAAGTATCTGTATAAGATGAATAAGAAGGATGCGGATTATGTACCTGAGGTAGGAGATCGTTTGCGTCTACGCTGATATACGGGCGTTTGCTGTTGTGTCTGTTTTCTTATTAAAGAAAAACAACTTTGTGCTTGATGCAGTTTTTTGTATTTCAGAAGTGGATAGAGGCTTTCTTTTCTAACGTATGCGGAACTTTAATTCTATGTTTTTTATGGATATACAACGAATATCGAACAGAAGGAGTAATCAAAAATGTTGGTTGCTCCTTTTTTTATTCCTATTTTTGTGCCGCCTAAGTAAATAAAGAATCACAGACAGGTATTTCCCAAATGAATAAAATCTACGATTTGTATGTCAAAAGAAGAAAAACTGAATATTAAAGAACAAAATGACACAGCGATGGGCATTAAAAAAGTAAAAGTAAGAATCGTGTGCAATGATTTCTTACGGACAATTATTAAGTATGAATGTCGAGGCTTTGCAATTTTACTCTTATTACTATTTGTGAGTCTTAACGTTTCGGGGCAAGCTGTCTTGCTTGACAAAACGACCGGTCAACGTATATCATACACACAGATTCTAAATAGCAAAGGGGCAGTCATAGGTACGACGGATATAGATGGTAAATTACCTCAAGACTTGAACGATAAAGTTGTTACTATTCAGCATATTGCCTATAAGCCTAAAAGTGTTAAATCATCTCTATTTAAGGAGGATATCCCTATTTATCTAACCCCCATTGAGTATCAGTTGAACGCAGTAACAGTTACGGCGAAGAATAGAGAATATATTCATCTCAAGACTTACTTCAGAAGTTATCAATTGAATGATTCCTGTATGAAATATTTCAGGG
>Tephra_p1__coassemble_2191_pt1 | contig 7512 bp, 8 predicted proteins | sample Tephra_p1__metabat2_high_PE_005 | metagenome-assembled genome bin Tephra_p1 | reverse complement strand
CCTCTAACTCCCCAACATAACTCCTCTAACTCCTAATAACTCCTCTAACTCCTAAACATAACTCCTCAACGAAACAACGAAACAATAAATAATACAATATACAATCATCATGCAATATAACACTCAACAGAAACGCATGCCGCTTCCCGAATACGGAAGAAGCATTCAGAATATGGTAGACCACGCACTGACGATAGAAGACAAAGCCGAACGCCAGCGGTGTGCCAATACCATCATCAACATCATGGGAAATATGTTTCCCCATCTGCGCGATGTGCCCGACTTCAAGCATAAGCTGTGGGACCATCTGGCCATCATGTCGGGCTTCCAACTCGACATTGATTATCCGTTTGAGATTATCCAGAAAGACAATCTCGGCAGCAAGCCCGACTATGTGCCCTACCCGCATGCCAAAATACGCTACCGCCACTACGGACGCACCCTGGAGCTGCTGATACAGAAGGCGTGCGATTTTCCCGAAGGAGAGGAGAAGCGAAACCTGGTGGCCCTGATTTGCAACCACATGAAGAAAGACTATATGTGGAACAAGGATACGGTAGACGACCGCAAGATAGCTGCCGACCTGGAGGAACTGTCGGAAGGCAAACTGCAGATGACCGACGACATCGTGAAGCTGATGGCCGCACGCATCGACCAGTTCTACCGCCCGCGCATGCAGAACAATCGCAACAACAACCGGAACAACAACAATAACCGGAACAACAATAATAACAATAACAACAACAATAACAGACGTAAATACTAACCCCATAAAAACGCACCTGTCATGGCATCATTTGTAATAGAAGGCGGACACAGCCTTGCAGGCGACATCTACCCGCAAGGCGCCAAAAATGAAGTGCTGCAGATTATCTGCGCCACCCTGCTTACGCCCGAAAAGGTCGTAGTACACCACATCCCCGACATCCTGGATGTAAACAACCTCATTCAACTGATGCGGGAAATGGGCGTAACGGTAGAGAAACTGGGCATCGACACCTACAGCTTCGAGGCCCGGAACGTAGACCTGGGCTATCTGGAGAGCGACGAGTTTCTGAAGAAATGCTCCGCGCTCAGAGGCTCGGTGATGCTCATCGGACCTCTGGTGGCCCGATTCGGCAAGGCCATGATATCCAAGCCCGGAGGCGACAAGATAGGCCGACGCAGACTCGACACCCACTTCATCGGCATTCAGAACCTGGGGGCCGACTTCCGCTACGATGCGCAGCGCGAAGTATATGAAATCAGCGCCGACCGCCTGAAGGGCAGCTACATGCTGCTAGACGAGGCTTCGGTCACCGGTACGGCCAACATTGTGATGGCTGCCGTGCTGGCACAGGGCAAGACCATCATCTACAATGCCGCCTGCGAGCCCTACGTGCAGCAGCTATGCCGCATGCTGTGCCGCATGGGAGCCCGCATCGAAGGCATTGCCTCGAACCTGCTCACCATCGAAGGCGTAGAAGCCCTGCATGGCACCGAGCATACCGTATTGCCCGACATGATTGAGGTGGGCAGCTTCATCGGTATGGCTGCCATGACGCAGAGCGAGCTCACCATCAAGAATGTGTCGTATCAGAACCTGGGCATCATCCCCGACAGTTTCCGCCGCCTGGGCATCCGCCTGGAGCAGCGGGGCGACGACATCTTTGTGCCGGCTCAGGAGAGCTACCAGATAGAATCGTTCATCGACGGTTCCATCATGACCATAGCCGACGCCACCTGGCCGGGACTCACGCCCGACCTCCTGAGCGTGATGCTGGTGGTGGCCACCCAGGCCAAGGGCAGCGTACTGATTCATCAGAAGATGTTCGAGAGCCGCCTGTTCTTTGTGGACAAGCTCATCGACATGGGCGCGCAAATCATCTTGTGCGACCCTCACCGGGCGGTAGTCATCGGCCACAACCACGGCTTCAAGCTGCGCGGCGGCAACATGACCTCGCCCGATATCCGTGCCGGTATCGCCCTGCTCATCGCTGCCATGAGCGCCGACGGCATCAGCCGCATACACAACATCGAACAGATAGACCGGGGCTATCAGAACATCGAGGGCCGACTCAATGCCCTGGGAGCCCGCATAACCCGTATATAATCATGATCAGAGAAAACGAAGTATATAAGATAGGAGTGTTCAATAAGCCGCACGGCATACACGGCGAACTGTCGTTTACCTTTACCGACGACATCTTCGACCGCGTAGAGGCGGAGTACATCGTGTGCCGCATGGACGGTATCCTGGTGCCTTTCTTCATCGAGGAGTACCGGTTCCGCTCCGACTCGGCTGCGCTGATGAAGCTCGAGGGAATAGACACCGCCGAACGGGCCCGGATGTTTACCAATGTAGAGGTGTTCTTCCCCAAGGCTCATGCCGAACAGACCGATGTATCCGAACTGTCGTGGAATTACTTCATCGGCTTCCGGCTGGAGGAGGTGCACCACGGCCACCTGGGTGAAGTGACCGACGTAGATACTACTACCCTCAACACCCTGTTTGTAGTAGACCACCAGGGGCAGGAGCTGCTGATTCCGGCGCGCGAGGAGTTTATCACCGACCTCGATGCCGCGCACAAGGTCATCACCCTGGAACTGCCCGACGGACTGCTCACCCTCTAACCCCCTCTCACCTACCCGCTGCCTATGACACCGAAAAAGAAGAAGAAGAGAAGAGCCTTTTGGCGAGACATCAAGTTTAAGTACCGCCTCACCATCATCAATGAGAATACGCTGGAAGAGGTGGTAGACCTGCATGTGTCTAAACTGAACGGCATATCCGTACTCCTGTCCGTGCTCACCGTAACGTTTCTGTGTGCCGCCCTCATCATCACGTTCACTCCCCTGCGCAATTACCTGCCGGGCTATATGAACAGCGAGATCCGGGCACAGGTGGTAGACAATGCCTTGCGGGCCGACTCACTGCTACAGCTGGTGGAGCGGCAGAACCTGTACATCATGAACATACAAGACATCTTCCGCGGCGAGGTGAAAGCCGATACCGTGCATTCCATCGACTCGCTCACCCTGCTGCGCAACGACTCGCTGATGGAGCGCACCCAGCGCGAAGCGGCCTTCCGCAAGCAGTATGAAGAGAGCGAGAAGTATAACCTGACCAACATCACGGCGCGCAACGAAGCCGACGGACTGATCTTCTTCCGCCCCACGCGGGGCTTGATATCCACGCCCTTCGATGCCGACCGCCAGCACCTGGGCATCGACATTGCCGCCAATCCCGGCGAAAGCGTACTGGCCGTGCTCGATGGTACCGTGATTCTGAGCACCTATACGGCCGACATGGGCTATGTGATAGAGGTGCAGCACAGCCGCAACTTCGTATCGGTGTATAAGCAATGCGGCTCGCTGCTGAAGAAGGCGGGTGAGAGCGTAAAGGGAGGCGAAGCCATCGCCGCCGTGGCGCGCCCGGATGTCGATGGGTCCGGACCGCACCTGCACTTCGAGCTGTGGCACCAGGGCAAGGCGCTGAACCCCGAACAATACATTGTGTTTTAAGCCACACGGCCTTTATTAAATAAAAGAAAAGAACGAATCATCTAAAAAAAAACGAATCATCTAAAAGAACGAAAGATACATGAAAAAACAAATAGCCATCTTAGGGTCCACCGGCTCTATCGGCACACAGGCACTGCAGGTCATCGAAGAACATCCCGACCAGTACGAAGCCTACGTGCTGACGGCCAACAACCGCGTGGACGAACTCAACGCCCAGGCACGCAAGTTTCTGCCCGAAGCCGTGGTTATAGCCAACGAGGCCCATTACCCGGCACTGAAAGAGGCCTTGGCCTCGCTGCCCATCAAGGTGTATGCCGGCGAAGACGCCATCTGTCAGATAGTGGCCGAGAAGCCCATCGACATCGTGCTCACCGCCATGGTGGGCTATGCCGGACTGCGCCCCACCATCCATGCCATCCGTGCCCGGAAGACCATTGCCCTGGCCAATAAAGAGACGCTGGTGGTGGCGGGCGAACTGATCAACGAACTGGCTCACATCAACCATACCCCCATTCTGCCGGTCGACTCCGAGCATTCGGCCGTGTTCCAATGCCTGGCGGGCGAAGCCGACAATGCCCTGGAGAAAGTGATTCTCACCGCCTCGGGCGGCCCCTTCCGCACCTACAGCTACGAACAGCTGAAGCACGTGAGCAAGGCAGAAGCGCTGAAGCACCCCAACTGGGAGATGGGTGCCAAGATTACCATCGACTCGGCTTCGATGATGAACAAGGGTTTCGAGGTAATCGAGGCCAAATGGCTCTTCGGTGTGCGCCCCGAGCAGATAGAGGTAGTGGTGCATCCGCAGTCTGTGGTACACTCCATGGTGCAGTTTGAAGACGGAGCGGTGAAGGCACAGCTGGGCATGCCCGATATGCGCCTGCCCATTCAGTATGCCTTCTCGTACCCCAAGCGGCTGAAAGCCTCGTTTCCGCGGCTCGACTGGGCGCAATGCACGCAGCTCACCTTCGAGCAGCCCGACACCGAGCGCTTCCGTAACCTGGCCCTGGCCTACGAAGCCCTGCACCGGGCGGGCAACATGCCCTGCATCGTCAATGCAGCCAACGAGGTGGTGGTCGACGCTTTCCTGCACGACCGCATCTCCTTCCTGGGCATGAGCCGCGTCATCGAGCAGACCATGGAGCGGGTGTCTTACCTGCGCCAGCCCACCTACGACGACTATGTGGCCACCGATGCCGAGGCACGCCGCATAGCCAGCGAACTGATTATTTAATGTATAATATCTAATTTTATTTTCGACCTGAATGGAAACATTTTTGATTCGTGCCCTGCAGCTCGTGATGAGTCTTTCACTGCTTGTCATTATTCACGAGGGCGGACACTTCCTCTTTGCCCGTCTGTTCAAGACACGGGTAGAAAAATTCTGCTTGTTCTTCGACCCCTGGTTTACCCTGTTCAAGTTCAAGCCTAAAAACAGTGATACAGAATACGGTGTAGGGTGGCTGCCGCTGGGCGGCTACGTAAAGATTGCGGGTATGATAGACGAATCGATGGACACCGAACAGATGAAGCAGCCCGTGCAGCCGTGGGAATTCCGCGCCAAGCCGGCGTGGCAGCGTCTGCTCATCATGACGGGCGGCGTGCTGTTCAACTTCCTGCTGGCTCTGTTCATCTACTCCATGATTCTCTTCACCTGGGGCGATTCCTACATTCCTGTGCAGCAGGCTCCGCTGGGCATGGACTTCAACGAAACGGCCAAAGCGGTGGGCTTCCGCGACGGTGATGTGCTGCTCTCGGCCGACGGGGTGCCCTTCGAACGCATGGGCGGCGACCTGCTGACGGCTGTGGTAGACGCCCGCCAGGTGACGGTGCTGCGCCAGGGAAAAGAGACCTCGGTCTACATTCCCGACAACATGATGGACCGCCTGCTGGCCGACAGTGCCCGCTTTGCCGACTTCCGCTTTCCCTTCGTGATAGACAGTGTGGCAGCCGGACGTCCCGCAGCCTTGGCAGGCCTGCAGGTGGGCGACAGCATCACGCAGCTGAACGGACGAAACATCGCTTACCTGGACTTCAAGGAAGAGATGATGAACCGCCAGAAGGCCGACTCGGCTTCGCACGAGATTACGCTGACCTACGTGCGCCAGGGACAGACTGCCCAGGTGACGCTGCTCACCGACTCGGCTTTCAACATCGGTGTGATGCCGGTATTGCAGACCAGCCGTCTGCTGCCAGTGGTAGAGAAAGAATACACCTTCTTCAGTGCCATTCCGGCCGGTGTAACGCTGGGCGTGAACACCCTGAAGGGCTATGTGGGCCAAATGAAGTACCTCTTCTCTAAAGAAGGTGCCAAGCAACTGGGCGGTTTCGGAGCCATCGGCAGCATCTTCCCCGCCACGTGGGACTGGCACCAGTTCTGGTACATGACGGCCTTCCTCAGCATCATCCTGGCCTTTATGAACATTCTGCCCATCCCTGCCCTGGACGGTGGTCACGTGCTGTTCTTGCTCTACGAAATCATTGCCCGCCGCAAGCCCAGCGATGCCTTTATGGAGCGCGCGCAGATGGCCGGCATGTTTCTGCTGCTCATCCTGATGCTGTGGGCCAATTTCAACGACGTTCTGCGCTACCTGTTCTGATAACGGGCACAGACGGATGATAGGCACAGACAGATGATAGGCACAGACGTCAGACCGACAAGAAGCCCCCGCATTCCATACAACCTTTATATAGGGGGGGCCCCATTTTTCAATTGTCAGTTCGTCAGTTTGTCAGTTCGTCAGTTCATGAATGAATGAATGGAGGTCATCACGAACAGTAAATAATGCGAATCAGGAGTTAAAGGAGTTATCGCTTCGCTGGGAGTTAAGAAGTTAAGCCGGATGCACCGCAAAGATTTGATATACGCTCCTTGTATTCGGATAGCATTTAGTAAGTCATTTGGCTTAACTCCTGAACGGAGCGAAGCGGAGTGGTAACTTCTTTAACTTCTTAACTCCTGATTGGCATAAATAAGAAAAAAAGGAACTCGACCTTGCGGTCGGTTCCTTTTTTCGTTTTTCCTAACTGACAGCAGGTCAGTTCATTCATTTCACCACACACGTTCATCCGAACCCATGCGGCAACGCATTACAAAGCTTTTACAAAACACCTTCCAGCTCCAACAATGTCCGCTTGGCAGCCAACCCTCCGCCATAACCTGTCAGCGAATGGTCGTACCCTATCACGCGATGACAGGGTGCGAAGATAGACAGCGCATTGGCACCGTTGGCATTGGCTACCGCACGTACAGCTTTAGGCATCCCGATTCTCCGTGCCATCTCGCCATAAGAAACCGTCATACCGAAAGGGATTTTCAGCAATTCACTCCATACTTTTTTCTGAAAGTCTGTACCGACAAACAACAACGGCACATCGAACCCCCTGCGCTTCCCGGCAAAAAAAGCATCGAGCTGCTCCATGGCTTTTTCAATTATCTCTGAGGTTTCCTCCTCAAACTCGGCATTCAGCATTCTTTTCAGTCGCCTGTCCACATGGCCGCGATGCCGCTCTACCTGCCAGTCACATAAACAAAGTTTGTCGCCAAACGAGCCAAGCAGCAATGTACCGCATGGTGATTCATAACGTCTTATCTTGATAATGTTTTTCTCTTTCATCAGTTTCATACATAGTTTTTTTTAATGCCGTTCACCGCCACGGAATATCTGTCCCCTACATGTAGATTATCCATCGTAAAGTTACACATTTAAAACAGAATAAATAGCATAACCTACCCAATATTGTGCATCCAAACTTCAAATCACCGGTACAGGGTACAGGAATCTATGACAGAGCGCTACTGTCAGTTCCTGTAGGTGTAGCGGTAGTGACGGATGAAGGCGAGGTGTCCCATTTTTATTGTCATTATTGTCACTATCGTCACTACTGTCACCGGCAATTTACTTTTCTAGGGAAGGACAGACGCACCTATCAGCATTCTGATTTCCTTACAACCCTACTTTTCAAGCCCCACCCACAGCGGTGACGATAGTGACGATAATGACAATAAAA
>Tephra_p1__coassemble_1632_pt1 | contig 9498 bp, 8 predicted proteins | sample Tephra_p1__metabat2_high_PE_005 | metagenome-assembled genome bin Tephra_p1 | reverse complement strand
AAATCATCATACAATTTCTGCAAATATGCCTTGCCCGCAGATAAATGCCTGCCCTTTTCAGTCCCTTCGTCTAGTACTACCTGACTCGCTTGATTATCAAAAATCAACTGATTATCTGAAGTGGCCATTCCAAAGGCATCAGGCACTGTAAAAAATGCAAAATGAGGTGCAGTTGAATCTAACATATCCTTACTGAAAACAAACTCATAATGGGGCAAACCCAATTGAGCCAACAGTGTGGCAGCCAAATCTTGCTGTGAGCCGTATACATCTATCTTCCGAGGCTGATTCACAGCTCCACCAATCATCAGCATGGGTATTTGGAAACGGTCCAGAGCATAAAGACTTAAAGGCTCTACCGTAGCTCCCAAATGGTCGGGTACAAAAATAAGAACGGTATTTTTCCACTGAGGCAACTCTTTAAACTGACGAACAAAATCACCCACACAACTGTCTGTATAGGCAAAAGCATTCATCCGATCATCTTCTAAACGCCGATAAGGTACTTCGAATGGCTCGTGGCTACTGGATGTTTGTATAACTCTATACATCGGCTTTCTATGCGCACCTACATTCATGGAGTCATTCTTCAAGTCATCCAATAAACGACGGAACACTAAATGATCGTGTACCCCCCACTTACTGAGTCTTTCACCTATAGGAAAATCCTTGTCGCATACAATGTCTTCCATACCACTAGCCATTAAATAGGAACGCATATTGGTAAAGTCGGCATCGCCACCATAGTAATAATGTGTACCATATCCAGCCTGGCGCAATCTACGTGAAATAGCCGGCAATTTGGAGGTCTTCAAAGGATATTTCATGATACTAGTTGTTGGCTGCGCCGGATAACCACTCAATATAGCTACCAGACCTCGGTCCGTACGAAAGCTATTGGCATGAAAATTAGTAAACAATATTCCTTCGTGCGACAAACTATCCAACTGTACAGCGATATCAGGAGCACCTCCCAAGGCTGTCATTAACTTTGATGAAAAACCCTCCAATATCACCAAACATATATCAGGATGAGATTCCCTAAACAGTTTTATAGACGGTTGAGGTAAAGTGTCGGGTCTGCATTCCATGGCAGCAACCACAGTAGGGTCAATCAAAGAAGTCATCAGTTTATCTGCTTCAGCCGGTTCCATAAATCGGTATTGACTGGCAAAATCTTTTTGTTTAGAAAGTGACTCCATCAAGTTAAAAGCCGGATTGGTAGCTGCATGATTTAATAATACATTCGTACTGTAATATACTTTACCGGTGTTCATAGTAGACACCGTAAAGCCACCACGAATAGGAATGAACAGCACACCGGTGAGCAACAACAAAGCTCCCGATACCGAAAGAGAATGATAAGGTAATTTAAACTGGCTGGATTCTCCTGTAGAAAAAAGAATCTTTTGAAACAACCAGTAAAGCAACGCTGCCATCAGAACAAAAGCCAATATACCACTTAATACAAAGCCAATACTTACGCTGGCAAAGGCGTCTTTAGGAGAGGACAAAAAATAGAATAACGGCGTTGCATCCAAACGAAATCCCCAAAAACTATATAATCCTAAATCGACAACAAAAATCAACGATATCAGACAAGATACAAAAATAAAATAACCAGCCCAAATACGCTTCAATATTTTAGGCAGTGCCCATGCAGAAATCATCAGCAACAACCCTGGAATTAGAGTCAAGTAGCCCGCTAAAGATAAATCCAATGGCATACCATGCCACACTACCTTCAACCATTCAGTCCAAGATACTTCTGCATATTGTGCATGATAATAAGCCATAAATAAAGGCTTCTGAATGATGAAAATAACAACAAACAATAAATATGTTTTAAAAAAAAGGATTATTCTTTCTCTCATAGTTCTGCTTTCAAATAGATTCTATGCAAAAATAGGCCTTTTTCTGCTATAATTCTCAAGAATACAAGAAAATCTTATTGCGATACTCAATATATGTATGGTGCTACTCCGATTCAACTGCATGAAGTGAATAAGTCCGTAATACCTCTAAGGTACGCTTTTTACGCTTTCTCCCCTTAAAATTCCAAAATTCTTTTGTAAAAGGCGCCATCAAATCCAGCCCTTGAATGGCCGTGCCACTTCCTACAGATTTCCATCCACCCACGGCTGTGTTGTTGACACGTTCCATTATCACATATCTCATCCCTGTAGCCTCTATTTTCTCTAAAGAATTACGACATCCAGCATCCAACGGATGCTTTGCCCAATCCGAAGGATATATGCGAGATTTTAAGTCGTAAAATGCCCCCTTCCAAGTGTTTTTATCAATTTTGATTTTCTTTTGCAAAACCGGATCCCAGTTATAAGGAGTATTCGGAGTATAGGGATGCAATGTAAGCACTACATCCTTTTTCACTTGTTCAGGCAAAGCAGGTAAATCTGCCCTGAATCCTAACCAGGACTTTTCATGAGTAGAAACAGGATTGTCTAAAAAAGCATCTACCCCCAATTCTCTTAAAGCCTCTGGATTTAATTCTATTTTTCCTTCTTTCTGCAACAACCGATTAAGAGTCAGCGAATCTTGAAGCGTCCAATCTTGAGCATACGAAGGAGGGACTACCGTAAACAGCAGTCCAAACAATGCCCATAAGAATTTCATAAATATCTAAATGATAACAATTTATACAATTACCACCACATATATCCACTACCGCAAAGCGGTTCATCATAACAGGGATCTATCGTCCACATGGTTTTAGGAAGCTTCCTCGACTCCCACCACCGACGGTATCTGGCAACAGCATCCAATACTTCTTCATCAGTCAGAAAATAAATTCCTTCATAGTTTTCTGCATTTGTATGCACCATCTTACATCCCATAGAGGCATTATGCCCCAAACGTATGGTTTCTACTGTCCATAAGATACACTCTCCTAAACGGAGTTTACCCCCTGCCGAATAAGAGACAGGAGCCAAAGGGAAAGAAGGTACTACAGTCATGTCTTCTGCATACCGTAGCAGTTCCTCGATATCTTCTTGAACAAATCGAGGAACTTTAGAAATTCCATTCGTTGGATGTACCACCAAAATTCCTGCTTTCAGTTGTTTCACAAATACTTCTACATCTGGGTCGTTAAAATCCAAAACCTCTTCGCCACAAGACATCAAACAACCAACGAACAATATCATTACCCCCAACTGTATATATCTCCATATGTAATTCTTCAATAGATTCATCTCAAATTCCTTTCTTATATTAAAATATCATTCGTACGCCACACAATAAATTCATATTAGTTGCTCGTTCCGTACGCAAATTTCTTATATGAGTATCCGTATGAAAATGATGTGAAAACATCGGCTCTGCAAAGACAGCAAAACGGTCATTTATTTTATAGGACACCCCCAAACCGGCTAAAACCGACAGACGAAGAGGATCTTCATCAAAGGACTTAGCTAGAACTTTCTCCATAGATCCACCTGCCGATGCATAGCACATCCATTTGTTTTTTTGAAATAATATTACATTAATTTTCATGGGAATAGCTAATAGATTCCATGATTCCTGCGTACCTTGAGCCAATAGATTTTGATATTGTAACCCAGCTTCTAAAGATACCATCTCTGTCAAATGACGCTCCACAGATACTCCTACCATTATAGGAGCACAATAGCGTCCTTTAGGCATAGCAGAACCAATACTAGCTTTCAATGCCCACTTCTTATCATCTCTTTCATCAATATCCGCATTGCCTGAAGAAGTAAAAGTTGAAACACCTCCCGATTCAACTGCGCTATCCGGAAACAATTGGTTATCAGTTTCCGCAGTACCTGTAGTAATTAAACATCTTCTTCTATGATTATCAGAATTATACACGTGATTATTCATAGTAAAAGTAAAACGGACTGTTAGTTGATTATCAAAGTTCTCAGAAACTACAGAAGAATCGTTAACAAATGCCTGAATTAATTGACTTGCATTCGTCTTTTCATCTCTAGCAGGAAGGTTTCCTTCTAAAGATAATATCTGCCGAGGATTATAATTTTGTATCTGCGTAAAAGCCTGTTTGATTTCTTCTTTCTGAGAGAAATACCAAGCGGTTACAGAACTTAACCCTAAAAGCAACAGCACCGAAGCTGCAACAGAGATTTTATAAAGCCCCAATCTGATACGCTTTTTATCTGATGCCATACCCAACTGTGACTTAGGCAAATCCGTCTGAAGTTGCTCCCAAAAACCTTCACGCACCTCCATCTGAGTATTACACAAACGAGTACGAAATAATTCTGATATATCAACATTATTCTTCATATTTAATATATTCTCTAATTCTTCTAGCCAATATTTTTTTTGCATGGTGCAACTGTGAAGTGGAGGAGTGTTCTTTAATATGCAAGATTTCAGCTATCTCCTTATGCGTTTTTCCTTCAAACACATATAAATTAAATACAGTCCTACACCCCAAAGGAAGTTCTGCTACAAAACGCATCAAGACTTCTTCAGAGAGTTCAGCATCCTCTTCTATTACACTATCTTCATCCGTAACATCGGGCCAGTCATCCTCAAGAATCAGTCTGTGCTGAATACGTTGCTGCTTACGAAGATAATCTATAGCTTGTGTCACCATAACTCGATGCACCCATACCCCTAACGGACAATCTCCACGGAAAGTAAAATGAGTAAATATTTTAATAAAGCCATCATGGAGCACATCATGAGCCGTATCTATATCACCCGTATAACGATAGCACACGGCTAACATCTGCCCAGCATAATGTGTATACAATGCTTTTCGGGCGAAATCTTTTCCAGCCCGACACCCCTCAACCAACTCTATCTCATTTTCCAATGCCAGTGTCTATTTGTATGAACGCAATGTTATTTTGTTTTATAGACGTAACTGCTTTCGAAATGCTGCAAACTACAGGATTAAAAAACTGTTAAATATGAATTGTTCCTTTATAAAAAAGGTGCATCACGATACTTGATGCACCTTTTATCGCATATAATAGTCTATAGACTATATTCTCAGCATGCCTTAAAACTCATATCCAGTCCCTTCACTGAATGTGTCAGCGCTCCTACAGAGATAAAATCCACGCCACACTCCGCATAATCACGCAATGTTTCAAAAGTAATTCCACCAGAAGATTCTGTCTCATAACGTCCAGCTACCATATCTACCGCTTTCTTAGTCATCTCTGGCGTGAAGTTATCAAACATAATTCTATCTACACCTCCCAAATCAAGTACTTGCTGCAATTCATCGAAATTTCGGACTTCAATTTCAATTTTAAGATCTTTACCTTTTTCTTTGCAGTACTCTTTGGCACGTGTAATCGCCTTGTCAATGCCTCCTGCAAAGTCTACATGATTATCCTTCAGCAGAATCATATCAAACAAGCCTATACGATGATTTACACCACCGCCGATTTTCACCGCCATTTTTTCTAATATACGCATACCAGGAGTGGTCTTACGCGTATCGAGTACACGTGTGTGAGTACCTTTCAAACGCTCAGCATACTTATGTGTCATCGTAGCAATACCACTCATACGCTGCATAATATTCAGCATCAAGCGCTCAGTCTGCAACAACGACTGCACTTTACCTTCTACTACCATGGCCACATCACCAGGTTTTACTTCAGTTCCATCTTGTATAAAAACTTCCACCTTCATTTCCGGATCGAACCGATGAAATACTTCTTTGGCTATTTCTATACCTGCCAAAATGCCAGCCTCTTTAATGAGTAACTTTGACTTTCCCATAGCAGTAGCAGGGATACACGACAATGTGGTGTGGTCTCCATCACCAATGTCTTCAGCAAACGATAAGTCTATCAACCTATCGATCAATTCTTCTTCTTTATTCATTTGATGCATTAATTCTTATTTGATGTATTACATATTGACTACCAGATTTTCTTAAAAAACAGTTCACACGGAATACTCCAGAAGAAGTGGTAAGTGTACCAACCATAAAACCTGATTCATTCCGCTGTCCCTGATGATTCAACAAAAAGCCGTCTACCTTATGCTTTGTAAAAAATGCAGCCAGTTGCTTACCGACAGCCTGCTTGTCTGATTTCAGCACTCGACTATCAATGACCAACTCTACCTTGCTATCCAAATAACCGACGAGCGACTCTGCATTTCCTTGTTTAAATGCATCAATTACCCCTCCTGATATATTCTGCGCACAAAGCAATATGCCGCACCATAGCATACAAGTACATAATATAGCGACTCGTTTTTTCATATATACAAGTATTAATGATAGGCAAAGATAACCATTTTCCCAAATAAACAAGAAAGAAATGCAATAATTCTTATCCGTTCATTTGGACAGAAACTTGAATTAACGTAAATTCGCCGTGTAATAAAACATCATCACTTGTTATGAAAACTGTATTATTAGTAGTAGGCCGCACAGTAGAGTCGCATTTCATTACCGCCATCCAGGATTATATACAACGTACTAAACGCTACATCCAATTCGACATGGAAGTTATTCCGGAACTAAAAAACACCAAAAGCCTTTCCATGGAAGTGCAGAAAGACAAAGAAGGAGAATTGATAATAAAAGCCTTACAACCGGGAGACGTTATCGTATTATTAGATGAAGGTGGAAAAGAAATGCGTTCCATAGAGTTTGCCGACTATATGAAACGCAAAATGAATACCGTGAATAAACGATTGGTATTTATCATAGGAGGCCCGTACGGATTTTCACCCAAAATCTACAACATGGCTCATGAAAAAATATCACTTTCACGAATGACTTTTTCACACCAGATGGTACGGCTTATTTTTATAGAACAACTCTATAGAGCTATAAGCATTCTTCACAACAGCCCGTACCACCATGAATAAATCAAGAATATAGCTTGATTATCAAATAAATAAATTAACGTTGGCGTGGTCTGCACGTTCCATATAAGTAGCTACGCCACCCAGCGTTATTTCATCCAATAGCTCTTCACGCTGAATACCCATCATATCCATTGACATTTGACAAGCTATAAACTCTACCCCTTGTTCCAAAGCTTGACTACGCAAACTTTCCAAAGAATCCACCCCTTTTCGCTTCATCAGACAACGCATCATACGGCTACCTATTCCTAACATATTCATCTGCGAAAGTTTCAGTTTCAATGAACTGGATGGCAGCATCCACCCGAACATTTTACCAAACACATCCTTTTTAACATGCGGTTTATGAACCTTCTTCAATACATTCAATCCCCAAAAAGTAAAGAAGATTGTAACTTTCTGGCCGGTAGCTGCAGCTCCATTAGCTAGGACGAAAGTTGCAAGTGCCTTATCTAAATCATCACTGAATAATATCAGAGTCTTACCCTTGTCTGAATGTGAGACAGTAGAACATATGGTCATTTCAGACTTACCTTTTTCCAATACCACCGTATAACGCCCACGCTCTTCCGATTGAGTAATCAGTTTATTACCCGTGGTAGCACACCAAGCAGCAGCGTCACGGGCAAAGCCTGCATCAGTAGCCACAATTTCCACACGACCTCCTACAGCTAAAGTATCCATTGCTTTCTTTACCTGCATGATTGGACCTGGGCATTGCAAGCCACAAGCATTGACCTTTAGAACATCCTTAGCTGCCAACGTTTCATCCAATTGAGAATTAGCACCATTTGACGATGAATGAATCGGCCTCTTAAGCGAAGCAACAGGGGTAGTAGCAGCATAATAAGTCTTTGACCCACCTAAAAGATTTCGAACATTATCATAGCCAGCCCCTAACAATATCCGCTGCGCCAAATAGCCACGCAATCCTACAGCACAAAATAGCACTACAGGAACACTCCTTGGAATATCTTGCAAACGATTACGAAGGTCATCCAACGGCATATTAACAGCCCCTGGTAGGGTACCAAAAGAAAATTCCTCCTCTGTACGCACATCAATCAACACAACTTTATCTCTCTCTTCCAACAACTCTCGCCAAGTAATCACAGGCATAGCACCACTGATTACATTCGAGGCTACATATCCTGCTATAGCGATAGGATCTTTAGCCGAAGAGAAAGGCGGAGCATAGGCATGCTCTGTTTCCATTAAATCAAAAATTGTTCCTCCTTGCTTTATCAGCACAGCTAACTGATCAATACGTTTATCTACTCCTTCATAACCTACACACTGAGCTCCATAAAGTTTACCAGATGTGGGATGGAAGGTTAATTTTATTGTCAACGGCAAGGCATCAGGATAATACCCCGCATGAGAAGAAGAATGCGTCACAGATGTTTTATATGGCATATTCCACAGCTTTAAACGCTTAGCTGGCAAACCGGTAGAACCAACAGTTAAATCAAATACTTTTGCAATGGAGGTACCAATAGCTCCCTCGTACTTTATGACATTTCCCAATACCATGTTATCAGCCACGACACGTCCCTGCCTATTTGCTGGATTGGCCAAATTATTCAGCCATGGCTTCCCTGTTATCGGATGAGGGTATTCAATAGCATCCCCTACTGCATAAATATCTTGCGCAGAAGTTTGCAAATATTCATCCACCCAAATACCTCCTGTTTCTCCCAATTTTAAGCCTGCTTGCACAGCCAAAGAGGTAGCTGGACGTACACCTATGGAAAGCAATACCATATCTGTATGTATCATCTTACCACTTTTTAAATAGACTGTCAATCCAGATGATGTATTTTCAAAATGTGTAACTCCTTCTCCCAAATATAAATCTACCCCTTTCTGACATAATTCTTGATGAATAAATGATGCCATGGAAAAGTCAATAGGAGCCATAACCTGCTCTCCCATTTCCACCACGGCTACATGAATGCCGGCATGTGATAAATTTTCGGCCATTTCCAAACCAATGAACCCTGCACCAACTACTACCGCATGCTTTACACGATTAGTTTCCATAAATTTTTTGATACGATCGGTATCTTCGACATTACGCAACACAAAAATACCTTCAGAATCAATGCCTCCCAATGGCGGACGCACCGGATTGGCTCCAGGCGATAATAATAATTTATCATAATTCTCGATATATTCTATACCATCCCCTCTTCGAATCTTCAGCATTTTTTCTTTAGGATGAATTTCTACAACTTCATTTTCCACCCGCACATCAATACGAAAACGTTTAGAAAATGCTTCTGGACTCTGAACCAGAAGTTTCTGACGGTCTTCTATCACCCCTCCAATGTAATAAGGCAAACCACAATTAGCATACGAAATGTATTTGCCTTTTTCCAACATAATGATTTCTGCATTTTCATCTATTCTTCTCAATCTAGCTGCTGCTGTTGCACCTCCAGCCACACCTCCAATAATTACATATTTCATATCTCTATTCTATTTTATATATATTTATATTCAGACAAATATCCTTTTAAGTACTTGCATACTGCAAATAAAATAATATTTTCCGTTAGAAACTATTATTAGAGTGAAATAAATAGCGCATTTAAAATTATTTAGCTAAAACAGAACGAAATTACGAACATTATAAACGATATT
>Tephra_p1__coassemble_1117_pt1 | contig 12781 bp, 9 predicted proteins | sample Tephra_p1__metabat2_high_PE_005 | metagenome-assembled genome bin Tephra_p1 | reverse complement strand
ACGGTGGCTCTGGCCGACTTGCCCGGCTGCAAGGTATTCAAACAAACCGGAACGGCGCTGATGAATACCGATTTGGGACATTATGCCCGCAATGCCCGCATGTCTTTCCGAAGCAGCCCGTATGGTTCCACTTCGCATGCGTTGGCCAACCAGAATGCCTTTAATACATTTTATGGAGGTAAGGCTATCTTCTACAGCAGCGGTCATCGTACCGGATTTACAGACGATCACTGTATGTATGCTTATAGAAACACCCGTGCTCATAACAGTATTTTAGTGAATGGTATGGGCCAGAAAATAGGAACGGAAGGGTATGGGTGGATACCTCGCTATTACGAAGGAGAAGAGATTTCTTATGTTGTAGGCGATGCTTCGCATGCATACGGACAGGTCACGTCGCCTTTATGGCTGCAGCGTGGTCGTTTGTCGGGTACGGAATATACGCCAGAAAAAGGCTGGGATGTCAATCGCCTTTCTCTTTTCCGTCGTCATTTGGTGCAGTTGGGCAATAGCGGTCTGTTTGTGGTATACGATGAATTGGAAGGTAAAGAAGCAGTGACGTGGGATTATCTGCTGCATACCATAGAACAGCCCATGGACGTAACAGAAGAACAAGGTGGGTTACGAGTGTTGGGCAGAAATAACGCTCAAGGAGTATCGGTGGCTCACCTTTTCGCTTCCCGTCCTATGGAGTGGCAGCAAACCGACACCTTTTTTGTAGCTGCTATAGACTGGAAAAAACGTCTGGGAAAGAAGCTCTCCAATCATTATCATTTCCGGGCCACCTCTGATAAAGCCGATAAAATCTGTTTCTTGAATATTCTCGACGTACATGGAGAAAATCGTGCAGATATACCAGTAGTGCGTAGCGGTAACCGTATCACGGCAGGTGACTGGGTGATTACTTGCAATCTGAATGGTGAGCAACCCGCTTTCTTGCATATTGAGAATGCCAAGCAGGGAACCGTGTTGGATTTTAATTACGGAACCAACCGAGGGGCTACTACCATCATAGACCATGTGAAGGGTAAGCGTGTAGAAGAAACATTGGTGGATTCTATGCCGCAATTGGATATTTGATGCAATTGTTTCAGAAATGAAGTTTATTTATTAAAAGTTCTACATATCATGTTGAAAAGTTTTTCTTTAAAGCAATTGGCCTGCCTGTCTGTAGGCTGTACTTCTGCCGTGATGGCTGCCGGACGTCCGAATATCATTTATATCTTTACCGACCAGCAGACGGCTTCGGCCATGAGTTGTGCCGGTAATCCGGATGTGCATACGCCTAATCTAGACCGCCTGGCAGCAGCCGGCATCTTGTTTCAGAATGCCTATTGTACTGCCCCTTTGAGCGGCCCCTCTCGCGGAGCCATGTTTACCGGTCGCTATCCGGGTGCAGTGGGGCTGAGTGTCAATAATGCTCCTATGCCCGATAGTTTGAAGAATCAGACCTTGGGCACCTTGATGAAGGAGGCTGGTTATGACTGTGTCTATGGAGGAAAGTGGCACTTGCCTTTGTTGGATATTCCCGATAAGGAATTCGGCTTCGACAAACTCTATAAGCATAGCGACGATGGCATGGCCGAAGCTTGTGTGGAATATTTAAACCAGAAGCATGACAAGCCGTTTTTTCTGGTAGCTTCCTATGATAATCCCCATAATATTTGTGAATATGCCCGTCAGCAGAATTTGCCTTATGGTCCGGTAGCTATTCCTGATATCCGTGAGTGTCCGGGATTACCGGTGAATTTTGCCAAGAATCCATACGATGCCGGTGTAATAGACAGTGAGAAACGGGCCAACTTCAATGTGTACCCCAGCATAGACTATACCGTAGAAGATTGGCGGATGTACCGTTATACGTATTATCGTCTGGTAGAAAAAGTAGATAAGGAAATAGGCAAGATTATTGATGCCATAGACCGCAACAACTTGTGGAAGAATACGGTGGTGATATTCTCCAGTGACCATGGTGATGGTATTGGCGCACATCACTGGAACCAAAAGTCGGCACTGTATGAAGAAGTGGTGAATGTACCGTTGATCGTTACTCTTCCCGGAAAGAAGCATGCTGGTATGGTGTTGCCTCAACTGGTGAACGGCGGGCTTGATTTCTTTGCTACGGTGTGCGACTTCGGTGGAGTCAAACTGCCGGCAGGAGCAGCCGGTACTTCTTTCCGCAGTGTAGTGGAAAAAGGCAGTAAAGAAATGCCTCATCAACCTTACATTATTCTGGAAACTCAATTCGATGGTAGTAAGACCAGAGGCTGGGTGGTACGTAGTGAACGTTATAAATATGTACTCTATGATAAGGGTAGATGCAGGGAACAATTGTTCGATTTACAGAACGATAGAGGTGAAATGAGAAACCTGGCAGTAGAGAAAGCTTTTGATGGTGTATTGCAACAGCATCGCGACCAGTTGGCTCAGTGGATGAAGAAATATCAAATTCGCCGTACACGTCCGAAGATTTTTGACGTGCCGGGTGAACGATAAACAATAAACAATGAAGGTGTGTCAAAACATCCATTTTGAAAAAAATCCCCCTGTGATAGGGGGATTTTTTTGGAAGTGTTCCGACATGCCTTCAATATTGAGCCATAACGTGCAGAAAGGTATTTGTCTATTTCTGATGGTCGTTATGTCTGATTTCTACCCTTCGTATTTTGCCGCTGATGGTTTTGGGCAGTTCGTCTACAAATTCTATGACACGTGGGTATTTATAAGGAGCCGTAATCCTCTTTACGTGGTTTTGCAATTCTTTTATCAAGGCTTCTCCCGCTTGTTCTTTATACGCCTTGGACAGCACGATGGTGGCCTTTACCACCTGTCCGCGAATTTCATCCGGTACGCCGGTGATGGCACATTCCACTACAGCAGGATGGGTCATCAGCGCACTCTCTACTTCGAACGGGCCAATACGGTAGCCGCTACTCTTGATGACATCGTCCGCACGTCCCACAAACCACAGGTATCCGTCTTCGTCTTTCCAAGCCACATCTCCCGTATAGTAGATGCCATCATGCCAGGCTTCTCTGGTGCGGGCCTCATCCCTATAGTATTCTTTGAATAGTCCCAGCGGTTTTCCCTTATCTGTATGAATCACGATTTGCCCTTGTTCTCCGGCTTCTACCGAACGTCCTTCCTGGTCGATGAGGTCAACGTCGTATTGCGGATTGGGCAGTCCCATGCTGCCAGGTTTCGGCTCCATCCACGGCATAGTAGCCACGGTCAGAGTGGTTTCGGTCTGCCCAAATCCTTCCATGAGTTTGATACCGGTCAGTTGCTTGAAGGTATCAAATACTGCCGGATTGAGGGCTTCTCCGGCAATGGTGCAATATTGCAGAGACGTCAAGTTATATTTGGTCAAGTCTTCATGAATCAGAAAGCGGAAGATGGTAGGAGGGGCACAAAGCGACGTAACATGGTAATCTTGAATTTTTTGCAAGATGTCTGCCGGAGTGAATTTCTCGTGGTCGTATACGAATACGTTGGCACCGGCTATCCATTGTCCGTAGAGCTTTCCCCAGACAGCTTTTCCCCAGCCCGTATCGGCAATGGTGAGATGCAGGCTGCCCGGATGCAGGTTGTGCCAGAAGCAGCCGGTGGCAATGTGTCCCAGCGGATAAGTAAAATCGTGAGCCACCATCTTGGGCTCTCCGGTGGTGCCGCTGGTGAAGTACATCAGCGAGATATCACTGTTGTCGTTGGGATGTTCCGGCTTTACGAATGTGGGGGCTTCTTTGATGCCCTGATGAAAATCCTGAAATCCTTCCGGGTATTCCGGTCCTACACTCACTAACTGTTTCACGCTGGGAGATTCGGGCATCGCCGCTGTGATGTGGTCGGTGATGACCGATTCTCCGGCACAGACTATCATTTTGATATCGGCAGCATTGCAGCGGTACACGATATCTTTTTTTGTCAGCAGGTGAGTGGCAGGTATCACCACCGCTCCCAATTTATGCAGGGCAATGATGCTGAACCAGAACTCCACCCTTCGTTTCAGAATCAGCATCACCATATCGCCGTGGCCGATGCCCAGGCTTTGGAAATAAGCCGCCGTACGGTCGGTATATACTTTCATCTCGGCGAATGAATATTGCCGATGTTCCCCTTTGTCATTGGTCCATAGCAGCGCTGGTTTTTCAGGCTCTTCGGCCGCCCAGGCATCTACTACGTCGTAACCGAAGTTGAAAGACTCCGGCACCGTTATGTGGAAGTTGTTTTTGAAGTCCTCTTGTGAGTGAAACGTGGTTTGCGATAAAAATCTTTCTAACATGACTTTTGAATGAATTTAGGTATGTTTCTTACATGATGATAGCCAGAAAGCGTACTTTCTTTCCGTCGAGTGCCTTCATTCCGTGCGGTAGTTTGGAGTTGAAGTAAAGACTGTCTCCTTCGTTCAGAATCAGTTCTTTTCCGTCTATGCTGATCATCATTCTTCCCTCCAGCACCAGGTTGAACTCCTGTCCGGCATGGCTGTTGAAATGCATCGGTTCATCGGCGGGTTTGGGTTCCACGGTTACGATAAACGGGTCGGCTGTGCGGTTGATGAATCCAGCTGCCAGTGATTGGTATTTGTAAGCTTTGGTACGCTCTATGCTGGTACCTTTTCCAGTGCGTGTCAGGAAGTAGCTATTCATCTTAGGCTCTTCACCAAACATCAGTGCATCGAGCGAGATGCCGTATTGGCGGGCTATCTTTTGCAACATACTGACGGAGATGTCATGCTCACCGCTTTCTGCCCGGCTGTATTCATCGATGGAAAGTTCACAGTCGCGTACGATGTCTTCTACCGACAACTCCAATACGTCGCGCAATCCGCGCAGACGTTCGGCTATTTGTTTGATTTGTTCATCCATAATCTTTTATATTCTAGTTACTGATGCTTTTTTTGAAGGGATACCCATGTACTGTTGTCAGCTCAGGCTGGCCTTCATGGCTTTGATCACAGCAGATGCGAATCCTTCGTGATCCAGTGTATTGATACCTTTGATAGTCAGTCCGCCAGGCGTGCACACCTTCTCGATTTCCAGGGCAGGATGTGTGTCGTTGTGTAGCAACAAGTCGGCTGCACCTTTGGCCGATTGTGCCACCAGCTGCATGGCATCTTTCGGATAAATACCCATTTCAATGCCAGCCTGCATGGCAGCCTGCATATATTTCAGTACATAAGCGATGCCACACGATGCCAGCGAGGTGGCAGCTCCTATTTGTTTTTCGGGTAGCCACAGTGTAGTTCCCATTTCGTCGAAGATTTGGGTAATCAGGCTACGCTGGCTGTCGGATAAGTTATACCCTGTCAGCACCGTCATGCTTTGCAGTTGGCTGATAGCTGTATTAGGTATGATACGCAGCACGGGTCTTTTCATCTCGCCCTGAACTTCTAATAAGTCGGCACACGACAGGCCTGCTGCTACGGACGCCAGGATGGTGTGTGCTGGTATCTGCAATTCCAGCAGTACCGATTTCACCAGCCAGGGCTTCACGGCCAATAATATCAAATCTGCGTGATTCACCGCCTCTTGGTTGTTGCAGGTAATGTTCAGTGCAGGGAATTCTTTTTTCAGCTGATCCAGTTTTCCTTGCGAAGGATTGGATACGGTGATGTCTTCGGCCGGAACGATGGTTCCCTGAGCCATACCTCGGGCAATGGCTCCTCCCATGTTTCCGGCACCTATGATAGCTACTTTCATGTGATTGGTATGTTTAGTATGATTCATGCCACAAAGATAGCAAATCTTCTTACCCCTTAACCCAATACCTTGCGGAAGCGTTCCAGGAAGAGGTCTGCTTCTTCTCGGCTGAGGCAGAGAGGAGGCAGCAGTCGCAATACATGAGTACCGCTGACACCGGTAAACACGTGTTGTTCTTTCAGCAGTCGCTGGCGCAGTTCCTTGATGGGTTCTTCGAATTCCAACCCTATCATCAAGCCTCTGCCCCTCACTTCCTTGATTTGCTGAAATTTCTTCAGTTCGCTCATCAGGTAAGCACCTGTTTCAGCTGCGTTTTCTACCAGATGTTCCTGTTCGATTACGTCCAATACTGCCAAAGCTGCGCTACAGGCCAGGTGATTACCGCCGAAGGTGGTGCCCAGTTGGCCGTAAACCGGTGTAAACATCGGACTAATCAGTACGCCTCCCATAGGGAAACCGTTGCCGATGCCTTTGGCCATGGTTACGATGTCTGCCTGAATGCCGTTGTATTGGTGGGCAAAGAATTTACCGCTTCTGCCGTATCCGCTTTGAATTTCATCCAGAATCAGCACCGTGTTCTGTTCGCTGCATGCTTTACGCAGTGCCTGCATAAAAGCATCCGTAGGCATCTGTATGCCGCCTACCCCCTGTATGCCCTCTATGATAACAGCACACACATCGCCCTTGGCCAGTTCGGCCTGCATGGCTTCGATGTCGTTCAGCGGCAGGTAGGTCACGTGTCCGCAGTCATTGATGGGTGCAATGATTTTGGGGTTGTTGGTTGCCTCTACCGCCAGCGAGGTGCGTCCGTGAAAGGCTTTTTGGAAAGAGATGATCCGGGTGCGTCCGTTGTAGAAAGAAGCCAGCTTCAAGGCATTCTCATTGGCCTCGGCACCGCTGTTAATCAAGAACAAGGCATAATCTTCGTATCCGCACACCTTTCCCAGCCGTTCAGCCAGTTGCTGTTGCAGCCGGTTGATTACCGAGTTAGAGTAGAATCCCAGCGTGGCTACCTGCCGGCTAATCATGTCTACATAGTGTGGGTGAGCATGACCGATAGAGATTACGGCATGTCCTCCGTAGAGGTCGAGGTATTCTGTTCCGTGTTCGTCCCATACGCGGCATCCTTTTCCCTTCACAATGTTGATGTCGAACAAGGGGTATACATCAAATAGTTTCATACGTTATAATTTTAGAATGTCGGATTAGAAAGCACTGGGCTTCAGTTTCAGTCCCACGGTTTCTTCCAAATTGAACATCAGGTTCATATTATGTACGGCCTGTCCGCTGGCACCTTTCAGCAAATTGTCTATGCAAGAGATAATCAGCAGCTTGTCGCCATGCTTCTCCAGATGAATGAGGCACTTGTTGGTGTTTACCACCTGCTTCAGGTCGATGTTTTTCTCTACGATATGGGTAAAGGAATCCTTGGCATAGTATTCCTGATACATGCGTATAATTTCTTTCAGTTCCACTTTAGTCTTTACCACGATGGTGGCAAAGATGCCGCGCGGAAAATCGCCACGGTAAGGGATGAAATCAATCTCGGCCTGAAAACTGTTTTGCAACTGTTTCAGTGACTGCTTGATTTCGGGCACATGCTGGTGTTCGAAAGCCTTGTACACGCTCAGGTTATTGTTTCGCCAGCTGAAGTGACTGGTAGAACCCGGTTTTACGCCTGCACCGGTACTTCCGGTAATGGCATTGACCATGATATCGCCGTTCAGCATCAAGTGCTTGGCCAGCGGCAGCAGTCCCAGCTGGATGCAAGTGGCAAAGCAGCCCGGATTGGCCACATGCTTGGCGGTGCAGGTAGCCCGTCGGTTCAGTTCCGGCAACCCGTAGATAAAGTCGTGGTCATCACTTTTGATGCGGTAGTCCATCGATAAGTCGATAATCTTCAAATCTTCCGGCAGATTATGGCTTTCCATGAATTTCCGGGTGTCGCCATGCGCCGTGCAGAAGAACAGCACGTCAATCTTGTCCAGCGGCAGTTCGTCGGTAAACACCAAATCCGTTTCGCCATACAGTCCTTCGTGTACGTCGGTAATCTTGTTGCCGGCATTGCTGGCACTGTTGATAAATACGATTTCCGCTTCCGGATGGTTCAGCAAAAGGCGAATCAGTTCGCCGGCTGTATAGCCGGCTCCGCCGATAATTCCTACTTTAATCATATGCCCTCCTTTTCGTCTTTATGGTTGGCATAATAGGCACGCAGTGCCGTAGAGGTCACCTTGATGAAGCCTTTGGCATCTTCGGCCGTCCATCCTTTCTGCATTTCTCCGTATTCGCCGAACTTGTTCTTCACCAGGTCGTCTTCACTTTCCACGCCCACGGTAGAGAAGCCCAGCGGGCGCAGTTCCAGAATGGCCGTACCGTTTACGTTGCGTTGCGAGGATTCCAGCATGGCTTCAATGTCGCGCATCACCGGTTCCAGGTATTGGCTTTCGTGCAGGAACATGCCATACCAGTTGGCCACCTGGTCTTTCCAGTACTGCTGCCATTTGCTCAGTGTATATTTTTCCAGGAATCGGTGGGCACCGATAATCAGCATGGGAGCCGCTGCTTCGAATCCCACACGTCCCTTGATGCCGATGATGGTATCACCCACGTGCATGTCTCGGCCTATGCCATAGGCCGCACCGATTTCTTCTACTTTCTGAATGGCCTGGATGGGGTCGTCGAACGTTTCATCGTTCACCGCCTTCAGTTCACCTTTCTCGAAAGTCAGTCTCAGCTGTTCGCTTCCTTCCTTGGTGCAATGCTTCAGATAAGCCGTTTCGGGCAGTCCTTGTGCAGAATCCAGAATCTCGCCACCACAGATCGATGTACCCCATAAACCTACGTTATACGAATACTTCAGCTTAGCGAAGTCGGCAGCAAAGCCATGCTTGTTCAGGTAATCGATTTCCTCCTGGCGGCTCAGCGTCATATCGCGTGTCAGCGTGATGATTTCCACGCCCGGAGCCATCACCAGGAAAGTCATGTCGAAGCGAATCTGGTCATTGCCTGCACCGGTCGACCCGTGAGCAATGGCATCGGCGCCGATTTCATTGGCATAGCGGGCAATGGCCAGTGCCTGGAAGATACGTTCCGAGCTTACCGAGATGGGGTAGGTACCGTTGCGCAGCACATTGCCATACACCATGTATTTCAGGCTTTTCTCGTAATATTCCTGCGTCACGTCGAGTGTCACGTATTTCACGGCTCCCAGTTTGTAGGCATTCTCTTCGTTGGTTTTCAGCTGTTCTGCGCTGAATCCCCCTGTATTGGCACAGGCGGCATATACTTCATATCCTTTCTCTTTGGCCAGATACATCACAGTAAATGAAGTATCCAGTCCGCCGCTGAAAGCGACTACTACTTTTTTCTTTTTAGCTTCCATATTCGTAGAATTATATTTTATCTTCTTCGTGTAGTTTAGGATCGTACAGCATGGCCGTACAGATACAGAATTTGCGGTTCTTGGCCACCAGGATATCATGGTTGATACAACCTTCGCATCCTTTCCAGAAAGCATCGTCGTCGGTCAGTTCATTAAAGGTCACCGGCACGTAGCCCAGCTCGGTATTCATCTTCATTACGGCCGCTCCGCTGGTGAGGCTGAAAATCTTGGCCCAGGGCCATCGCAGGCGTGCCAGGTGGAAAGAGGCTGTCTTGATGCGCTTGGCCAGCCCCAGCCCCCGGTAGTTGGGGTGTACTATCAATCCCGATGTAGCCACGTACTGCTTGTTTCCCCAACTTTCAATGTAGGTGAATCCGGCAAAGTCGTCACCGCACAAGGCAATGATGGCTTTTCCTTCCTTCATCTTGGTAGCTACATATTCATGTGTGCGTTCTGCAATGCCGGTACCCCGTACCTTGGCCGCTTCGCGTATGGTATCCAAAATCTTGTCTACATAAACTTCGTGTGAGGCATCAGCCACCATCACGTCAATTTGTCTTGAATCCATCTCTTCGTCTTTCTTGCTTTATGTCTATAATGTATGTTTATTTATTCTTTCGGCAAGCCTGTTCAGGCAATATTGGGAATGATGAGCGACAGAAAATCGCGTACTTCCCGATGCGATATCCGTTCGTTCAGCACCAGCATGATGGTATCGTCGCCGGCTATGGTACCCAGAATGCCGTCGAACTCACGATTGTCTATATCATACGCCATGCTGCTGGCATAACCCGGACGGGTGCGTATTACGGCCAGATTGCCCGAAAATTGCAGTGAGATAAAGCCACTGGTCATCAACATTTCGCTGGCACTTTGAGCAGCTGTACGTTTATACATGATGTCGTTGGGCAGCTCATAGACATATTTTCCCAACGTATTGGCTGCTTTGGCCACTTTCAGCTGTTTCAAGTCGCGCGACAGCGTAGCCTGCGTCAGTTCAAAACCCTCTTTTCCCAGCTCCTGTAGCAATTCCTCTTGCGAGGATACTTCCTTGCTAGAGATAATCATTTTTATGGCGTCTAACCGATTGGCTTTTTTCTTCATGTTTTGTATAATTATTCTTTAGATGCGGCAAAATTATACTTTATTTTGGAAAAAATATGCATTTATCGAAGTTTTTTTGCAGAAAAACGCCGTTTTAGTTGAATAATTATGAAAGTTTGGTATCTGGATGGCTGAAATTGTTCTGTTTTTCCTCTTCCCGGTATCCGCACCGTCTCAAATCCGGGTTTTCTTCGAATCTCTTTACTGGGAGTTGGTAGGGAGTTGGTTAGGAGAAGGCAGGGAGCAGGTGCGGAGAGGGTGTGAAATTGTTCTATTGGTCGGTTTTCCCTTTTCCGGGGTAATCAGTCTGTGCCGGGTATGCCGGAAATAATCAAGAGGCAGGGGTTGGAAATGAAACAAAAAAATCCGTTCTTTGCATGGTGTAGCGAATGGCTTTCGGATGCGATGGTATAGACACGATATATGACAGTTGAAAATAGTAAAAACAGCGTTATATGAAGCAGTTTTCAGAAGCGACGCGGGTGCAGATGCCTGCAATGGTTCACCTCACCCGAATAGGGTATACATACTTCGGTAAGTTAAGCGAAGATAAGAATGGCACGGTCTATGACGGTGACACGAATATTCTTTTGCAGGTATTTGAACAGCAGTTTAAGAATCTGAATCCCGGACATGAGGGAGAGTTTCTTCAAGTTTTGAAAGATATTCGTAAGGAACTGAACGATGATGACCTCGGTCGAGGCTTTTACAACCGTCTCAAAGCTGTTTCGCCTGTAAAGCTGATAGACTTTGATAACATTGGGAATAATACGTTCCATTTCACAGCCGAATTTACCTGTAAGAACGGACAAGACGAATTTCGTCCTGACATTACTTTATTCGTAAACGGATTGCCACTTTGCTTTGTAGAAGTGAAGAAACCCAACAATCAGGGTGGTATGTTGGCGGAGAGCGCACGAATGAATAAAGAACGCTTCCCGAATAAAAAGTTTCGCCGCTTCATCAACATTACGCAGTTGATGATATTCAGCAATAATATGGAATATGATGCGTTGGGCGGTATCGTACCTATACAAGGGGCTTTCTATTGTACTGGGGCACGTTCATACGCACCATTCAATTGCTTCCGTGAAGAAAATTTAAGCAGTCAGAAAATAGCACCGTTCCATCGTGACTATCCGTATAAGGAGATTGACAAGACGGTGGAAAAACAGATATTGTCTGATTATAATTGCCAAGTTATTCATACAAGTCCCGAGTACCAGACAAATCTCGGTTTCAACACCCCTACAAACAGAATCCTAACATCCATGTGTTCGCCTGAACGGTTGTTGTATATCGCCTATGTCCGTATGGAGCGTGAGGTGGATGGAAAGATAGAATCTACCGACCAAAAGCATATCATGCGTTACCAACAATTGTTTGCATCGTTAGCTATTCGCCAAAAACTGGCAGAGGGAGTGAAATCTGGTGTAGTCTGGCATACACAAGGGAGTGGTAAAACAGCCTTGTCATATTATCTGACTTATATTCTTAACGATTTCTATTCCAAACAGAATAAGGTCGCCAAATTCTATTTCATAGTTGACCGTCTTGATTTGTTGGAACAAGCTACACAAGAGTTTGAAGCTCGTGGATTGGTAGTATCGACAGCGAATTCAAGGACTGAATTGATGGCGCAATTCCGTAGTAATCAAGCACAACAGGGGGTAAGTGGTCAGGCTGAAATAACGGTAGTAAATATACAACGATTTGCGGAAGATAAAGAAAAAGTACGTATCAACGACTATGCTACTAACCTTCAACGTATCTTTATTCTTGACGAAGCACATCGTGGTTATAAACCCGGTGGCTGCTTTCTTGCCAATCTCTTTGATGCCGACACCGATGCGGTTAAAATCGCACTTACAGGTACACCATTGTTAAAGGAGGAACGTGCCAGTTGCAAGGTGTTCGGAAACTATTTGCATACCTATTATTACGATAAATCCATTGCGGATGGCTACACGCTGAAAATCATACGTGAAGATATTGAAACATCCTATAAGGAACGTCTTTCGGATGTGTATGACAAATTAGAGACATTAGTACAGAAGAAAGACATCCGTAAATCGGAAATCATAGAGCATCCGAGCTATGTAAACGAGCTGGCTCGTTATATCATGATGGATTTGAAAGAATTTCGAAAGATACAAGGAGATGATACTTTAGGAGGTATGGTTATCTGCGAAACCAGCGAACAGGCAAGGCGGCTTTATGATGTATTTCAAGAAGAATGGCAGAAGTATCAGCCGAAGCCCATCAAGATAAAACTTTCCGATGGTTCGTATGTAGTGGGTGAACCGGAAGTGGATTACAATTCAAAATACAGACCGTTGAAAGCCGGAATCATTCTTCACGATACGGATGACAAGGAAACTCGCAAGCAGATAGTCAAGGACTTCAAGAAAAATATGACAGTGGATATTCTCATTGTCTTCAATATGCTTTTGACTGGTTTTGATGCACCTCGTTTGAAGCGTTTATACTTTGGTCGTAAATTGAAAGACCATAATTTACTTCAAGCTATAACCCGTGTAAACCGTCCTTATCCGGGAATGCGTTACGGCTTTGTCATTGATTTTGCTGATAT
>Tephra_p1__coassemble_349_pt1 | contig 32794 bp, 25 predicted proteins | sample Tephra_p1__metabat2_high_PE_005 | metagenome-assembled genome bin Tephra_p1 | reverse complement strand
GGTCTACAGTAGTGAACCGCCCCAGCACCGCATCATACCGACGTGCCCCGTAATCATACCAAGGTAAAGACTTCTCCTGTTCCTTGCCGTTGTACTTATACGGCTGGGCATTGCCCGATGAAGCGAAGACACCACCGAAAGGATAGTAATGGTTCACCTCCTCCACCGTACCATCTGCACCCGCCACCACGCGGTTGTTCCCCTGATGGTCGCGCAGATAGTAATGGTACTTGCCGTCACTCAGCGTAACGTAACCGCCATCCACCAGCAAATACTTACGAAAACCGTTCTCATAGATCACATTACCGCAGTAGTCGGTCTTAGTGGTCACTCCCCCAATCGTTGCCGTTGAACGAAGTTTCGTTCCGTCGGCTGCATACACATAACTGATGGAGTCACCACCAGCAAAGACTACCTTGCGGGGTAAATTTAAGATATTATACTGGATTTCACAAATATTCCTATTTAAATCTTTCGTAAGATTGCCGTTCGCATCATAAGCATATTCATCCGCCTGATTGGCACCATCTTGAAAATCAGAAACGCCGGCATAAGCGGTAACAGACACTCCATCGTCTACACGCATCAAGCGGTTCCCTTCATACGTATAATCCAAAGCATCCATCATCCCATACTCACCCGAAGACAATCTGCCGAAACGATGCAATCCCAGCATATTGCCATTCCGGTCATATCCTTTCGCACGCTCCGTAAAACGACCGGTGTGCAGCGCAAGATCACTACCTTCTCCATAAGATTTGTCCGAGAAATATCCAAGCAGTTTCTGAGAATCTTCACAAAGTATTTTTTACACAAAATAATGCCTCTCGGTTTTGCCTTCATCTCGTAGTTTTTAACTACTTTTGCGCCCAATGAAAAAATCAACATTATTTCTGTGGATGCTGCTGGCCTGGCTGGGCATTACGGCCCGGGCACAAGATTCGGCGAAATGCAGCCTGCTGACGTGCAGCGCCGGCGAGGAAATCTATTCGCTGTTCGGACATACGGCCCTGCGCTACGAAGACCCTGCCCGGGGCATCGACGTGGTGTTCAACTACGGCATGTTCAGCTTCCGGGTGCCTCACTTTGCCCTGCGTTTTGCCTTGGGCGAAACGGACTATCAGCTGGGGGTGACGGAATTCTCACGGTTTGCCGCTGAATACCAGTGGGACGAACGCGACGTGTGGCAACAGACACTGAACCTGACGAGCCGGGAGAAACAACGGCTGTGGGAGGCACTGACCGAGAATTACCGGCCGGAGAACCGCACGTATCGCTATAATTTCTTTTACGACAACTGTGCTACCCGACCCCGCGACCGCATAGAGGCCTGCGTGGACGGACGGGTGGAGTATGCCGCCGCACAGGACACAACGGCCACGGTATGCACCTGGCGCGACCTGCTGCACCGGTATACCGAGGGGCATCCGTGGGCCCGGTTCGGCATCGATCTGTGCATCGGCAGCCGGGCAGATAAGCCGGCCAGTTATCGTGAACAAATGTTTGTGCCTTTCTATCTGCAACAATACCTCAGAGGGGCCTGCATCGTAACGGAACAGGGCGACCGGCGACCGCTGGTGAGCGAAGAAGTGAAAGTGGTGGATGCCGCCCATACGGCGCAGGAAGAAAGCCTGCTGCCATCGCCCATGCAGGCGGCACTGCTGCTCTGGGCAGGGGTAACGGTACTCAGCATCTACGGGGTGCGCAGAAGAAAATCACTGTGGGCACTGGACGGGCTGCTCTTTGGCACGGCAGGCGTGGCGGGATGTATCCTGGCCTTTCTGGCTGCCTGCTCGCAGCATCCGGCAGTGAGCCCCAACTGGCTGCTCCTGATACTGCATCCGCTGCACCTTTTCTGCCTGCCCTGTGTGCTGATAAGGGTGAAAAAGAAAAGGCTGAGCCGCTATATGGCCGCCAACGGCGTGGTTTTAACACTTTTTATCGTGCTTTTGGCGCCGATTCCTCAATTTATTCCGCCCGCTGTATTACCTTTGACGCTGTGTTTGCTGGTGCGGTGTGCAAGCAACTGGATGCTGGCCCGCAAAACGGTGGCAAACCAACCTGTAAAACAAGAATAAAATGGCATGAAAAAAGGATTAATTACTTCCCTATTGGCTTTGACCTTCAGCGGACTGTCGGCACAGACACCGACACACAGCCCCAAGCTGGTGGTGACACTCACCATCGACCAGCTGCGCACGGATTACCTGGAGGCTTTCTCGTCGCTCTACGGTGAGCGGGGATTCAAACGGCTGATGCGGGAAGGAAGGGTGTACAGACAGGCTGAATTCCCCTTTGAACAGGTGGACAGGGCCTCGGCTGTGGCTACGCTCTACACCGGAAGCACGCCTTCGCTACACGGAATCATAGCCAATACGTGGCTGGATACATCGACCCTGCGGCCCAAAAGCTGTGTGGACGACCCGGCCTTCATGGGAAACTATACCAACGACAACAGTGCCCCCACGCAACTGCTCACGTCGACTGTGGCCGATGAGCTGAAGATTGCCACCGGCAACCGGGCACTGGTGTACTCTATAGCTCCGGTGCGCGACGCGGCCATCCTGGCTGCCGGACATGCCGGAAATGCTGCCTTCTGGCTGAACGATACCAGCGGGAAATGGTGCAGCTCTACGTATTATCCGGAATTCCCCTGGTGGATGAATGAATACAACGGACAACAATCGCCCGACTACCGCATCCGCGACATGGAATGGACACCCGTGCATCCGGCTGAGAGCTACCGGTTTCTGCCGGAATGGCGGACCGATGCCTTTAAATATCGCATGGACAACGACCGCACCAACCGGTTCCGCCGGCTGATAGCCAGTCCGCTGGTGAACGATGAGGTGAACCGGCTGACGGAAGAGGTGCTGAACAAGAGCTTGCTGGGCAAGGATGAAGTGCCCGACCTGCTGGCACTGTCGTACTATGCGGGGAATTATAACCACCGCAGCATCCTGGAATGTGCCATGGAGATGCAGGATACCTACGTGAGGCTGGACAAGAGCATCGAGCATCTGCTGGATATGCTGGAGAAGCAGGTAGGACTGCAGCACATTGTGTTGTGCATCGCCTCTACGGGCTATGCCGACCCGGAAGCTGCCGACCTGGGACTCTACCGGGTACCGGGCGGAGAATTCCACCTGAACCGATGCGCCACGCTGCTCAACATGTACCTCATGGCTACGTATGGCGAAGGGCAATATGTGGATGGGTATCATCAGCTGCACATCTACCTGAATCATAAACTCATAGAAAACAAAGGGCTGATTCTGGCCGACGTGCAAGAGAAAGCGGCCCAATTCCTGGTGCAGTTCAGCGGGGTGAACGAGGTGTACTCGGCCGACCGCCTGCTGCTGGGCTCGTGGTCGCCGCAGAAAGACCGCATCCGCAACGGCTTCCACCGCAAGAACTCGGGCGACCTGCTGATTAAGGTGCTTCCCGGATGGACGGTGGTACAAGAAAACAGTTCCTATAGCCGGGTGGTACGCCTGGCCAACATTCCTGCACCGCTCATTCTGCTGGGTGCCGGCATTCAGGCTGAAACGCTTTCGGCACCGGTCAGTGCAGAGCGGCTGGCCCCTACCCTGTCGGGGATGCTGCACATCCGCGCTCCCAATGCCTGCCAGGCTTCCCCACTCTTCTAAGAAACTTTTGAAGAAGCGGAGGGATTTTTATCCGGAGTGCATCTTAAAACTGCCACTTTTTCAGAGGGATATTCCGGTATTTCAGTAGGATGATTTGCTACTGATACTGCCTCAGGTGTTTGTAAATGAAGCAGAAAAACCTTATCTTTGCCTCGCAAGAGAAACCCGATGAAAAGAAGAGTTGATGCCTTCTGTACCCGCAGTATTCTGTTCTTTCTGCACAGCAAGGAGCAATGAAAGCTAAAGAAAAAAAATGAACAGGTATCTTAACCAATAGAATAATAAATAAAAAACAATATAATAATGGGATTTAATGAATTTTTAAGCTCGATTTTCGGCAACAAAGCATCCCGCGACATGAAGGAAATCAAGCCCTGGGTAGAAAAGGTGAAAGCTGCCTACCCCGAAGTAGCCAAACTGGACAACGACGGCCTGCGTGCCAAGACGGAAGAGCTGAAGGCTTATATCCGTAACTCGGCTGCCGAACAGCATGCCAAAGTGGCCGAACTGAAGGCCAGTGTGGAGAACACCGAACTGGAACAGCGCGAAGCCCTCTTTGCTCAAATCGACAAACTGGAAAAGGAAATTCTGGACCTCTATGAGAAAGCATTAGACGACGTGCTGCCCACGGCATTTGCCATCGTGAAGGATACGGCACGACGCTTCTCGGAAAACGAGGAAATCGTGGTGACGGCTACCGACTTCGACCGTGAACTGGCCACTACGAAAGACTTTGTACGCATAGAAGGCGACAAGGCCATCTTCAAGAACCACTGGCTGGCCGGCGGTAATGAAATGACCTGGAACATGGTGCACTACGACGTGCAGCTGTTTGGTGGCGTGGTGCTGCACAAAGGCAAAATCGCTGAAATGGCTACCGGTGAGGGTAAGACACTGGTGGCTACCCTGCCCGTATTCCTCAATGCTCTGACCGGAAACGGTGTACACGTGGTGACGGTGAACGACTACCTGTCTAAACGTGACTCGGAATGGATGGGTCCGCTTTATATGTTCCACGGTCTGAGCGTGGACTGCATCGACAAGCATCAGCCCAACTCGGATGCCCGCCGACGCGCTTACCTGGCCGACATTACCTTCGGTACGAACAATGAATTCGGCTTCGACTACCTGCGCGACAACATGGCCATCAGCCCGAAAGACTTGGTGCAACGCCAGCATAACTATGCCATCGTGGATGAGGTGGACTCGGTATTGATAGACGATGCCCGTACGCCGCTGATTATCTCCGGTCCGGTGCCCAAAGGCGACGTGCAGCTGTTTGAACAGCTACGACCGCTGGTGGAACGCCTGGTGGAAGCACAGCGCGGACTGGCTACCAAATACCTAGCTGACGCCAAGCGTATGATTGCCTCGGACGACAAGAACGAGGTGGAGGAAGGCTTCCTGGCTCTGTATCGCAGCCACAAGTGTCTGCCCAAGAACAAGGCCCTGATCAAGTTCCTGAGCGAACAGGGTATCAAGGCGGGTATGCTGAAGACGGAGGAAATCTACATGGAGCAGAACAACAAGCGTATGCACGAGGTGACCGACCCGCTCTACTTCGTCATCGACGAGAAACTGAACAGTGTAGACCTGACCGACAAGGGTATCGACCTGATTACCGGAAATGCAGAAGACCCCACGCTCTTCGTATTGCCCGACATCGCTGCACAGCTGTCGGAACTGGAGAACGAAACCAATCTGACCGATGAGGAACGCCTGGCCAAGAAAGATGCGCTGATGACCAACTACTCCATCAAGAGTGAACGCGTACACACCATCAACCAGCTGCTGAAGGCCTACACCATGTTCGAAAAGGATGATGAATATGTGGTGATAGACGGTCAGGTGAAAATCGTGGACGAACAGACAGGACGTATCATGGAGGGAAGACGCTACTCCGACGGTCTGCACCAGGCCATCGAAGCCAAGGAACGCGTGAAGGTGGAAGCGGCTACGCAGACCTTTGCCACCATCACCCTGCAGAACTACTTCCGTATGTATCACAAGCTGTCGGGTATGACGGGTACGGCTGAAACAGAAGCCGGCGAATTCTGGGACATCTACAAGCTGGATGTGGTGGTGATTCCGACCAACCGACCCATTGCAAGAAATGATATGAACGACCGCGTGTACAAGACGAAACGCGAAAAGTATAAAGCCGTAATCGAAGAGATAGAGAAGATGGTACAGGCCGGACGTCCGGTGCTGGTGGGTACCACATCGGTGGAAATCTCTGAGATGCTGAGCAAGATGCTGACCATGAGAAAGATTCAGCACAACGTGCTGAATGCCAAGCTGCACCAGAAGGAGGCAGACATCGTGGCTCAGGCCGGACAGAGCAGTACGGTGACCATCGCCACCAACATGGCCGGACGTGGTACCGACATCAAGCTGAGTGCCGAGGTGAAGGCAGCCGGCGGTTTGGCCATCATCGGTACCGAACGCCACGAATCGCGCCGTGTGGACAGACAGCTTCGCGGACGTGCCGGACGTCAGGGTGACCCGGGTTCTTCGGTGTTCTTCGTATCGCTGGAAGACGACCTGATGCGTCTGTTCTCGTCAGACCGCATTGCTTCGGTAATGGATAAGCTGGGCTTCAAGGAAGGGGAAATGATAGAACACAGCATGATTTCCAAATCCATCGAACGGGCTCAGAAGAAGGTGGAAGAAAACAACTTCGGTATACGTAAACGACTGCTGGAATACGACGACGTGATGAACAAGCAGCGTACGGTGGTGTATACCAAGCGTCGCCACGCCTTGATGGGTGAACGTATCGGCATGGACATCGTGAATATGATCTGGGACCGCTCGCTCAGCGCGGTGGAAGCTCCCGACTATGAAAACTGCAAGATGGACATCCTGCAGACGCTGGCTATGGAGGTGCCCTTCACGGAAGAGGAATTCCGCAATGAAAAGAAGGAAAAACTGGCCGACCGCACGTTCGACAAGGCAATGGAAATGTTCAAGCGCAAAACGGAACGCATGGCACAGATAGCTTATCCGGTTATCAAGCAGGTGTACGAACAGCAGGGCCACATGTATGAGAATATCCTGATTCCGATTACAGACGGCAAACGGATGTATAACATTTCCTGCAACCTGAAAGCGGCGTACGAAAGCGAATGCAAGGAGGTGGTGAAATCGTTCGAGAAATCCATCTTGCTGCACGTGATAGACGAGGCATGGAAAGAAAACCTGCGCGAACTGGACGACCTGAAGCACTCGGTACAGAATGCCAGCTACGAACAGAAAGATCCGCTGCTTATCTATAAGCTGGAATCGGTAAATCTGTTTGACGCCATGGTGAACAAGATTAACAATGAAACGATTGCTATCTTGATGCGCGGTCAGATTCCGGTACCGGAAATTCCCGAAGAACAACGGCAGCAGGCTCCGCAACAGCCGGAACAGCCGCAGCAACCTCAGCAACGCATAGAGGTGCGTCAGGCTGCCCCGGAACAACGCCAGGACATGAGCAAGTATCGTGAACAGAAGGTGGACCTGAATGACCCGAACCAACAGGCTGCAGCTGCTCATGATACACGCGAACAACCTCACCGTGAACCGGCACGCGCTGAAAAGACAGTGGGTAGAAATGACCCTTGTCCGTGCGGCAGCGGAAAGAAATACAAGAACTGCCACGGCAAGAATCAATAACGGGCGTTTCGCTCAGACGAAAAGCGGATGCCAAGAAAGAAGCTGCATCAAGCAGTTGTCTTACTTATGATTCCTGCTTTTCTTACAAGTAATAGAAAGAAGTCAGAGGGGGTGACAAAGGCTCTCTTCTGACTTCATTTTTTATAGCCGACAGTAAGCAGGTGTCTATGAGCCGACGTAGAATGACCTGCCATCCGGATGAACTTTTCCCCCCACGGGGGATAAATTTCCCAGAGGCGGGTGATGGCTCCTTAAAAAAAATAAATGAGAGAACTCCTTTTTGCGAATGTACGGAAAAAGCGTATTTTTGCTCATCAAGTATGAATGATACAAAAATAAAAAGAATGAATAAACAACTATTGCTGGCCGGTGCATGGGCACTGCTGATGAGCAGTTGCCAAAGTATGCAACCCTTATCCATCGATTATATGCTGCCCGCAGAAATCAGTTTTCCTGCCGAACTGAAGAAAGTGGCAGTGGTGAATAATGTACCTGCATACCATGAAAAGGACTTCCTCATCAGACAGGAAGAGAAAACTGCCACCCCAACCCAAGGACCCATCTTGACCCAATTCTTTCGGGGAGACGCTGACCGGACCACAGAAGCACTGGCTGAATGCCTGGCCGACGGTAATTACTTCGAAGAGGTGATAATCTGTGACTCTACGTTGCAGACAAAAAACAGCGGTGAGACAAACGGACAGCTGACGGCCGAACAGGTGGAGAAGCTGACGTATGAACTGGGGGCCGACTTTCTGCTGGCACTGGAAGATGTACAGATAAAGGCGGTACGCAAGGTGGAGTATTCGCCCATGTTTCAGGCGTATTTTGGCAGTACCGACCTGAAAGTGGTGCCTACCGTGAGAATCTATCTGCCGGGCAGAACAACCCGGCTGCATACCATACAACCTGCCGACAGCATCTTCTGGGAGGAAATAGGAGCCAGCTTTGAGGAAGCGGAAGCGCAACTGATCAGCAACCAGGAACTGGTGGCACAGGCTTCGGAGTTTGCCGGGAGCATTCCGGTGAAAAAGATGTTGCCCCACTGGGAAACGGCCAACCGCATACTCTTTACCGGAGGCAGCGTAGAAATGAGGGATGCCGCCGTATACGTGCGCGAACAGAACTGGACGGAGGCTCTGACACTTTGGAAACAGGTGTACGAGAAAGCAAAAGGCAAGAAAAAGATGAGGGCTGCACACAACCTGGCACTGGGCTACGAAATGCTAGACAACCTGCCAAAGGCTTTGGAATGGGCCAAGAATGCACAACAACTGGCTTTCGATGCAGACAAGGTGGAACAGAAAAAAAAGGCAACGGGAATAGAAGCTGCCGAGGTGCCCAACTATGCACTGGAAAGCCTGTATGTGACGGAACTGGAAAAAAGAACCAGCCAAATGGCACTGCTCCATACGCAAATGGAAAGATTTCATGAATAAAAGCATTTTTCTACGATATTCTTTTCGTTTCTAATATTTTTATATAACTTTGAAAATCCTAAATTTTAAAATGATATGAAACTTAGCGAACCGTCATTAGCAGCCATAGAAACAGCCCTGAACAAAGCTGTAGAAAAATATACGACACACAACGGACAAACCATTGTGACAGATATACACCTGCAACCTAACCCTAATTCGGGCGAACTCATTATCTATGATGACGAAGATGCCGTATTGGCTCAGACATCCGTAGATGAATGGAGTGGTTATGAAAATGATGATTTCCTGGAGCATTGCGAACGGCTGCTGGTCTCCCTGCTGAATGATATGAAGCAGAAGGGGTATTTCGATAAAATCAATGTGCTGAAGCCCTACTCTTTCGTACTGGTGGACGATGAAAAGGAAACGGTGGCCGAACTGCTGCTGATGGATGATGATACGCTGCTGGTAAACGACGAACTGCTGAAAGGACTGGATGAGGAACTGGATGCTTTCCTGAAGAACCTGCTGGAAAAATAGAATCAATCTTACCCTTCTATAAAAAAGCGGAATCCTCCTGCATCTTTTAAAACCGGACAACCTACAAGGCCCGGAGCTAAAAGAAACGGGAGGATTCCGCTTTTCTCTATGCAGGCCTGGAAGCTGCTTACCATTTATTCAGAAAGCATTTTATCCAGTTTTATCTGAGTTTATTTTCAGTCTTATCCCTGAAACATAACGCTCAGCAAAAGCAGGGATACAATGAAAACCGCTGCTTACAGCAGGAACACGAAAAGAGGCTGCCCCCTGACTCGAACGAGAACAGGGAGACAGCCTCTTTACGATATAAATGCGCTACACGCTCTGTACGTGCGTTATGCTTTCTTCAAGGCAGCAATACTTTCTTGCAAGGACTTGATGATGCTTTCGGCATCGGCCTGCTTCTTACGCTCCAGTTCGATGACTGCGGCAGGAGCATTGTTGACAAACTTCTCGTTGCTGAGTTTCTTCAATACACCTTGCAGGAATCCTTGCTTGTGCTTCAGTTCGGCTTCCATACGAGCTATTTCGGCCTCTACGTCAATCATGTTGCCCAAGGGCACGGCATATTCGGTAGTACCTACCATGAACGATGCTGCACCGTCGGCCTTGGCCTCTACCAACTGAATGGAAGAAAGGTTGCACATCTTTTCGATGACCGCGCTGAAAGCAGCTACCGGGTTCTCGCCCACTACTTGTAATTCGAGCGCTTCCTTCTGAGCAATGTTCTTCTGCAAACGGATGGAACGTACATTACTGATTACTTCCTTCACACCTTCGAAGGCAGCAATGAGCGACTCGTCGGCAGCAGCCAACGGAGCCATCGGACTTACCATGAGGCTTTCACCGTCTTTACGATCTACGATGTGCTGCCACAACTCTTCCGTGATGAACGGCATGAAGGGGTGAAGCAGGTGAAGCAGGGTATCAAAGAAACCGATGGTGGTATCGTACACCTCCTTGCTGATGGGCTGACCATAGGCCGGCTTAATCATTTCCAGGTACCAGGATGAGAATTCGTCCCAGAACAGCTTATATACAGCCATCAATGCTTCACTGAGGCGGTATTTGCTGAAGAGGTCGGCCACTTCGGCAGCTACGGCATTCTGCTTGGCAGCAAACCACTTCATAGCCAGGGAAGCGGCTGCCGGCACTTCTACCTCTGCGCTTACTTCCCAGCCTTTCAGCAGACGGAAGGCATTCCAAATCTTATTGTTGAAGTTACGGCCCTGCTCGCACAAAGCATCGTCGAACAAGATATCATTGCCGGCAGGGGCAGAAAGCATCATACCCATACGCACACCGTCGGCACCGTATTTCTCTATCAAATCGAGCGGGTCGGGAGAGTTGCCCAAAGACTTGGACATCTTACGGCCCAACTTGTCGCGCACGATACCTGTGAAGTAGACATTCTTGAAAGGCATATCCCCCATATACTCATAGCCGGCCATAATCATACGGGCCACCCAGAAGAAGATAATATCAGGTCCGGTTACCAGGTCGCTGGTGGGATAATAATACTTGATTTCTTCGTTGCCGGGATTCAGAATACCGTCGAACAAGGAAATAGGCCACAGCCAAGAAGAGAACCAGGTATCCAGACAGTCTTCATCCTGACGCAGGTCTTCGAGTTTCAAGGCAGCATTGCCCGTCTTTTCCTGAGCCAGCTTCAGTGCTTCTTCTGCCGTAGCAGCTACCACATACCCGCCTTCGGGCAAGAAATAAGCCGGAATGCGGTGTCCCCACCACAACTGACGGCTGATGCACCAATCCTTGATGTTTTCCAACCAGTTCTTATAAGTGTTCTTATACTTGGCAGGATAGAATTTCAGTTCATCGTTCATCACCGGCGGCAAAGCCATATCGGCAAAGTGCTGCATCTTCAGGAACCACTGCATAGACAGTTTCGGCTCAATGGGCACATTGGTACGCTCTGAACAACCTACCTTGTTGGTATAAGCTTCTACCTTCTCCAGCAAGCCGGCAGCAGCCAGATCTTTCTCTATCTGCTCGCGCACATCGAAACGGTCTTGACCTACATAGAGTCCGGCTTCTTCGCTCAAGGTACCGTTATCATTGAAAATATCGATAGAAGGCAAGTTATATTTCTCACCCAGCATATAGTCGTTCACATCGTGAGCCGGAGTGACTTTCAGACAGCCTGTACCGAATTCAATGTCTACATAATCATCTTCAATCACCGGAATCACACGGTTCACCAAAGGCACGATAACCTTCTTGCCCTTCAGCCAGCCGTTCTTCACATCATTAGGATTGATACACATAGCCGTATCACCCATGATGGTTTCCGGACGCGTGGTAGCCACTACGGCATAGCGACGGCCCTGCTCATCGCGGTGTACCACTTCGCCTTCCACACCGGTTTCACCGCTCATATCATCATCGGCTACGTAATATCTCAGGTAATAGAGCTTGCTATGTTCTTCCTTGTAGATAACCTCTTCATCGCTCAAAGCCGTCAATGCCTTAGGATCCCAGTTCACCATGCGCACACCGCGGTAAATCAAGCCCTTGTTATAGAGGTCTACAAATACCTTGATAACGCTCTCGCTACGCTTTTCGTCCATTGTGAAGGCGGTGCGGTCCCAGTCGCACGAAGCACCCAGCTTACGAAGCTGCTTCAAGATGATACCTCCATGTTCATCGGTCCACTCCCAGGCGTGTTTTAAAAATTCTTCACGAGTTAGGTCGGTTTTCTTGATGCCTTGTGCAGCCAACTTATTCACTACCTTTGCTTCGGTAGCAATGGACGCATGGTCGGTACCCGGCACCCAGCAGGCATTCTTGCCTTCCATACGGGCACGACGCACCAGGATGTCCTGAATGGTATTGTTCAACATATGTCCCATATGCAGCACACCCGTCACGTTAGGGGGAGGAATAACGACGGTGTACGGTGTACGGCCATCGGGTTTTGAACTAAACAGTTTGTGGTCCAACCAATACTGGTACCACTTTCCCTCCACATCAGCGGGATTGTACTTACTTGCTAATTCCATATCTTTATCTTTTCAGTATATTAAATTCCGAATATCGGATGCAAAATTAGTAATTTATTGCTTTTTAACGGCAAAAGCCACCGAAAGTTTTTTCCAACCAATGAGATATATCCCTATCTTTGCAACTATAAAGTAAAGCTGTATAAATCAAAATGCTACCGGTAGGCATGCCTTTCAATCACTGACGATTACAGAGCATGTAAAGAGATTCTAATATATCGTACCGGTATCTTTTGTAATCAACAGACAAACAAACCAATAAAATAATCTAACAACTGATATGCAACATTCTAGAAAAGAACAGATGGAAGCCTTCGGACGCTTCCTGGATATTTTGGACGAATTACGGGAGAAATGCCCGTGGGACCGGAAACAGACCAATGAAAGCCTGCGACCCAACACCATAGAAGAAACGTATGAACTCTGCGACGCACTGATGCGCAACGACCAGAAAGAAATCTGCAAGGAGCTGGGAGACGTGCTGCTGCACGTGGCCTTCTATGCCAAAATAGGCAGCGAAACAGGCAGCTTCGATATAAAGGACGTATGCGACCGACTCTGCGACAAGCTGATTTACCGCCATCCGCACGTGTTTGGCGACGTGAAGGCTGAAACTGCCGGAGAGGTGGTGCAGAACTGGGAAGAACTGAAACTGAAAGAAAAAGGAGGCAACAAGACTGTGCTCAGCGGGGTGCCTGCCGCACTGCCCTCGCTCATTAAAGCGTATCGCATACAGGATAAAGCCCGAAACGTGGGCTTCGACTGGGAAGAACGAGAGCAGGTATGGGATAAGGTAAAAGAAGAAATCAAGGAGTTTCAGGCAGAAGTGGCCAATATGGACCGGGAAAAGGCAGAAGAAGAATTCGGCGACGTGATGTTCAGCCTCATCAATGCCGCCCGGCTCTACAAAATCAATCCCGACAATGCCCTGGAACATACCAACCAGAAGTTCATACGCAGGTTCAATTACCTGGAAGAACATACCCTAAAGCAGGGAAAGAGTCTGCATGATATGTCGCTGGAAGAAATGGACGCATTGTGGAACGAAGCAAAAGCATTGGAAAAAAATACAAATAAATAATCTCATGGCTAACAAAAAAGAATACGCAAAAATCAATCAGGAGTGGCTGGAAGCCAAGGCCAAGGAAGAGGGTGTGCAAGCACTTCCCAAAGGTATCTATTATAAAGTAATCAGCCAAGGAAAGAACGACGGCAAGCACCCCAATGCCCGAAGCATCATTACGGCACACTACACCGGATGGACCATCAACGGCAAGAAGTTTGACAGCAGCCGCGGCGGCACGCCTATGGCAGTGCGCCTGAGCGACCTGATAGACGGATGGATTATCGCTATCCAACGAATGTGTGTGGGCGATAAATGGGAAATCTACCTGCCGGCAGAAATGGGATACGGCAAATTCTCGCAACCGGGTATTCCGGGAGGTTCTACACTGATATTCGAAATAGAACTCTTGGGGATAGCTTGACGAAAGCAGCTAGCTGCATCAGCCATAGCAAGCGGCTGCATGACGCTTAGCAGTTACTTGCTATGCATCATGCAGCCGCTTGCTTGCAAAAGTGTCAGAAAAGTATATATTCCAGCGTTTATTCTACGGGCAGAAAGGTGATGGCTTGTCCGCCACCGCGCGCCATTGATATGGTCAGGCTATCGGCAGCAGTCACCACTTTTTCTACGATTTCATACGCCAAGGGATTGGTTTCCCAATCGGCATCGGCCCGGTCGGCATAAATCACTGCCCGATAAGAGGTATCCGGTTTAAGAAAATCCAGCGCAATCTTTACCCGGCGTTGATGTTCATCGGTAATCGCCCCCAAGAAAAATTTATCCTTGGCTCGGCGCACTATCACCACATAATCGCCCGGCTCTCCGGCCAATGCTTCCGACCAGTCGCAGTCGGCATCAAAATCACGGAAAAACTGAAAAGCCGGATGACCTTCATAATTCTCTATCATATCGGCTGCCATCTGCAACGGAGAGTAAAGAACCACCCAGTTGGCTATCTGCTTGGCCAAAGTTGTATTGATACGACAATCCTTGCTGTCCATCATGTTCCACTTCTTCCGATTGGGATTCTTCTTGGCCCGTTCGTAAAGAATATCAAAGATACCGGGAGTATAATCCATCGGGCCGGCCAGCAAACGGGTAAACGGCAACATTACATGATGTTCGGGAGAATTGCCTTCGCTCCAGGCATTCCACTCCATGCCCCGGGCTCCTTCACGTGTCATCATGTTGGGATAGGTTCTGCGAATACCTGTATCCTTAATCGGCTCATGCACATCGAGCGTGGTATGGTATTTAGCAGCCGTCTGCACCACCTTGCGGTAATGACGCACATTGAACTGCCCGTGATGGTTATGCCCACCCGGCAATCCGCCTGCATACCCCGTCTTTACCGAATGCACTCCATGGTCGGCATACCACTGATAGGCCTTATCCAACTGACGCTCATAATTCAGCACATTGCCACCGGTTTCGTGATGTCCGATGATGGCAATCCCCTTTTCCCGGGCATACCGGCTAATCTCTTGCATATCAAAATCATCGTATGGGCGGGTATAATCAAACTGCTGCGAACCTCCCCAGTTCTCCCAGCCTGCATTCCAACCTTCGAACATCACCGCTTCTATCCGATTGGCAGCTGCGAAATCAATATACCGTTTGGCATTTTCGGTAGTAGCTCCATGACGGTCGTTGATAACCCAACTTTCTACCCCCAGGTGCATACCCCACCATACACCGACATACTTCATCGGCTTGATCCAATCGGTAGTCTCCAGCACACAAGGGTCATTCAGATTCAATATGAGTGATGAATTGATAAGCCCCACTGCTTCAGAGCTAATCTGCAAGGTGCGCCAAGGCGTCTTGAAATTACCTCCCTGAAAACGGGCTTTTACCCCATCGGGCCAGGGAGCCAATTCGGCCTTGAAACAAGTGCCGCCTACATTTTTCAACGTCATTTCGGGAAAGTCGGTCAAGGCAGCTTCGTGTAGAGAAGCATAGATACCTGCCGACCGGAACGTCATCGGCGTATTGGCAGTTTCTACAGCCGACAAAGGCAATGTGCGATACTGTAGTTCATACGTTTCATAGTTCGCTGGTATAGACCACGACTGACCATCGGCTGCCAAAGAAAAAGTAGTCAGTTCATCTGTAATCAGCAAACTGTCGGCTTTCGGTACCCTGTATTCGTATCGAAAGCCTACTCCGTCGTCGAACAGTCGGAAATAAAGGTCTAACTCAGTCTGAGCCTCATCCATCAAATGAACCGTCATCTGATTATAAGCATTGCGCACAGTCTTATTCTCTCCCCAGGGCTGTGTCCAGGTTTCATCAGTCTGACTGAATTCCGTCTGCAAAATTCTAAAATTACGAGATAGATTGATGCCCGTTTTCTCTGTAAATCCCAACATGGAAGGTTGGATAACAAGAGAATCGTTTACCCATACTTGATAGGTCATAGAACGGCAACTGTCTAATGCAAAAGACAAACGGATTTTACCATCGGGTGATGTAAACGTGGCAGGACGAGAAGTGCACGCCACAAACAAAACTACCACACAAAAGGAAAAAAGAGCATAAAAAGATTTCATCAAATACATGTGTAAGAGTTAAAACTTCAAATCGACTACCTGGGGATTATGATCAGACAAATAAGTAACCGCATGCTCTACGATACCTGGAATGAAGGATTTGCTCACCTGTATAGATGGAGTTACCAAAACGAAATCGATCTTACTTCTTTCGGCTACAGGTACTCTTCCGAAACCATGAAAAGTATACTCTACTCCTTCTCTAACTTCAGCTATCTTATGTGCATCTTTCAGCACAAACTCATTGGTGGTAAGTGTGAGATAAGCCTCTGAAGAATCAGTGACATTTAAGTCGCCAGTAAGAATGGCGGGATACTTGCCTGCTATTTGTTTGATACGGTCGATGATAAGCAGTGCAGCCTCACGGCGGGCTTGTGTGCCTACATGATCGAAATGCGTGTTGACAAACATAAAGATTTTTCCGGTAACCACGTCTTTCAACTTAGCCCAAGTGGCTATACGTGTACAAGCACCATCCCAACCAATAAACCCTACACTGTCAGGATATTGTGACAGCCAAAATGTCTGGCTATCTAATAATTCAAATTTGTCTTTACGATAAAATATCGGTGAATATTCTCCCAATGTATGACCATCATCGCGTCCTACCCCAACCATGTCAAAAGCAGGCAAAGCAGCCTTTAAATCTTCTGTCTGTCTGAACAAGACTTCCTGCATACCGATAACCTCCAAATCGGCCTCCTTTATGAAGCGGCAAACAGAGTCTTTACGATAACTCCAAGCATTCAAGCTGTCGCCGGGATTATCATAACGAATATTAAACGTAGCACACCGAACTGCAACTTCCGGCTGCTGACCACTACAAGACACTAACAGCCCTATTCCCATCAATAAAAACAATAACTTTCTCATATCTATAATCATTATACTAAAAATAAAACAACTAACTTACACAAAACACTTGCTGAAAACCAGCTAACCTGCATAACACTTCTTATTCTATCACCTTATATCACCAACCAGGATTTTGAGTTAAGTTAGGATTCAGATTTCTCACTTCTTGTGGTATGGGATATAAATACATATTATCATTCCACACCTTCGTATCGATACGATAATTATATATAAATCCGTGTTTAGGATCATCTGTCAATTCCTGCACCGTTTGCAGGTTATTCAACTTAACAGCAATACCTTTATATTCACCATTATAATTAGCATCTTTAGTAAAAAGAACAGGATCATTGATATCCGATAGCTTTCACCCAATATCCATTTCCGCTCCGTGTATGCACCCGTCTCCCGATTTGTGCCAGCAACTTGCTGAAGGCAAGCGGGGTGCAATCCTGTAGGGCAGCAGGGTGTTTGCTCTTCAGGCTCGTATAGATTTGGGCGGCCGACAGCAGATAGGCACCTTCTTCTCCGGGCTCAGCAAAACGGAAGGCACCCTCCAGCAATTCTTCGGCCGGAGTGGTGCGGTAGAAGGCGGCATTGGCCTGCTGGATTTCGGTCTCTTCCTGTTTGCTGAACCAACTGCGTGCGCCATGCTCCAGTTCCAGTTTCAGCTGGGCATAAAGTTGGTCATATTCAATAGGCGTGGTGCAGTCGATGGGGTGTTCCACCTCCACACAGATGAAGCGACGGCTACCGCTGCGGTCGGTCAGCAGGTCGCGACGGTTGCTGGTGCCGATGAAGCTGGCAATACGGGGCAGAGGCTCTCCATTGTGCTTGTATGCACGGCGGATGTTCAGTCGTTCCATCTGCATCAGGTTCTTGAGCTGCGGCATCCGGCTGTCCGGCAGGCGGTCGAACTCGTCCAGATTGATGAGGCCGAAAGAGGCCAGCTTGCCTTCAGCGGCACCCGGATGGGTCAGGTCAAAACTTTCGGTGAAATAATCCTGCAGTTCTTCAGGAAGCAGCATCCGGCAGAAGGTGGACTTGCCCAGGCCTTGCTGCGGACTGACCAGCAGCGGTGCCACGCTGTTGGCACGTGGCTGTATATCGGCCGTATTCATCCACTGGGCAGTCATGGCCAGCATCCAGCGGTGGAAGGAATTGACCCACAGCGGCTGGTCGGACACCCGTTTTGCCAGGGGCGTGACGCGGTCTTTTCCGTCCCACTGCGGCAGTTGTTCCATATAAGTGGTAAATGGATGATAGGAAGGGATGTCTGCCGACTCCACATAGCGCCTGATGTCGCGGTCCCAGCACGGAATGCCGGCCTGCATCACCTGCAGACTGATGCTGTTCAGCATCCGCTGGTCGGCGGGCTGGTAGTGTAATTGGTGATCCTCATCGCTTCCAACCCCGGCAGAAAGACGCGTGCATTCCGTTCGGTCAGTCAGTCGGTTATAGCGGAAGGCATAGTGCAGTTGCAGATAGTTCAGCATCTGTTTCAGCGTCTTCAACTGGCGGCCCGGTTTTTCACCGGTTTCATCGCCTTCTATAGTATCTTTCCTTGTTGCGGTTTCTATGGTTGTAGATAAACCGGTATTGGCTTGTACATCAGCATGATTTGGTGAATCTGCTGCTTGAACAGTTTCTGCCTGACCGGTTTCTTCTTCGCTCAATTCAGCCACCTGCGCTTTTTCGTTCTGCCCGTTCAGCAGAAAATAGAGACCGGCAGGTCCCTGCGTTTTGTCCGGCGTGTTTCCCGGTGTTTTTTCTTCGGGTTGCCAGTGCAGTGAAACATTAACCTGGCCGGATTGCAGCCATACCTCAGCCTCGCCTTGCGGCAGGACGGCACAAAGTTGCTGCAGGTTTTTCAGCAGGCAGGTGGTGGCATCGTTTTTTTCAGCGGATTGTACAGTAGTGGCCAGCGGTTTTCTGGCATTCCAGAAATGTCGGAAATAAGAGATGAAATGCATAGACATAGAGTTTGAAAAACACCGGCAAAGTTAGTGCGTCAATCAGCCGAAGTCAAGCCTTTCACCGATTACTTTGTCAAGCTTTTCCAGGAAAATTTTGTCAAGTTTTTCCGACTTTATTTTCAGCAAAAAACCGTTAAATATCACCGGAATACGGCCTACAGCTAAAATTCGATGAAGTACACCCACCATCACAATCACACTTCACAGGTGACAGTTCAGTAGCACCATCTTTCACCCTTCACCTTTCACCGTCTGATAATCAGTGTGAAAGAGGTGAACCCTTCACAGGCTACCTCCCCATAAGATGCATCCTGGTGATGAAATCAGTTCTGCGACCAAAGCTGGCTTTTTGTGATGAGCCTTCAAAAGTATTCCGGTGGATTATTGGATAATTGAATAATTTACCGTTACTTTATCGCTGAATAAGACTTAACCAAAATCTGTAAATCTAATCGACGTGACTGAAACATGATTATTCCATTGGAAAATAGGACATTGCGCTTTAGAGAATTCTTCAATAAGAATTATCCGAAGGTAAAGACGTTTGCCTGGCAGCTGCTCAAATCAGAGGAAGATGCAGAAGATGTGGCACAGGATATCTTTGTGAGACTTTGGGAAAAACCTGAGTTGTGGGAAGAGCGTGATAAGCTGAGTTGTCTCTTATATGAAAGCAATTGATTTTTATAGCAAATTACATTTTCATGAAACGCTCAGTACACTTTGATGACTTAACTAAACCACAAATCATAAGCTATGGACAAACTCAGTACATGCTGCTTGCTCTGTTCTCCTTTATGAAACAAAAATGACGTGAATAGCCTTCCTACGTCAAGTAACTTTTAAAATCTCTGCAAAAAATTATCGAAGAATTGAATAATTGATTTATTCTTACTACATTTGTATTGTAGAACACTTTTGTGTAACATTATGGTGAAAATAAATTTATCTGACATAAACGTTCCGGAGCTGATTGCTGATATGTGGTCTCCTTTGAATGAAGAACAACGAGAATTTCTGGCCAATCATTTTACACTCCAGAACTATAAAAAGAACGAGGTTATCTATTGTGAAGGTGAAACCCCCACATACCTTATGTGCCTGCTTAGCGGGAAGGTAAAAATTTACAAAGACGGTGTGGGCGGTAGAAGCCAAATTATTCGTATGATTAAACCGGTAGAATATTTCGGTTACCGTGCTTCCTTTGCTAAAGAAGATTATGTAACCGCTGCCTCTGCTGTAGAATCATCCATCATTTGTCTGATTCCCATGACCACCATCACAACGCTAGTCAGCCAAAACAATGATTTGGCTATGTTCTTTATCAGACAATTATCTATCGACTTGGGCATAGCAGACGAACGAACACAAAAACATATACGAGGCAGACTGGCAGAATCATTGCTATTCCTGAAAGAAGGATATGGTCTGGAAGAAGACGGTTCTACATTAAGCATCTATTTATCGCGCGAAGACTTAGCCAACCTGTCTAACATGACTACCTCGAATGCCATCCGTACACTTTCTCAATTCGCCACTGAACGATTGATAACCATTGACGGACGAAAAATAAAAATTATAGATGAAGAGAAACTAAAAAAAATAAGCAAGATTGGCTAAACCAATCTTGCTTATTTTTTTCGATTATCATTTGCTTAACAAATATCTTTCAGCCTCGATGGCAGCTTTACAACCACTGGCTGCTGCCGTAATAGCTTGACGATAATGCGGATCTGCCACATCACCCGCAGCAAACACACCGGGAAGATTTGTCCGCGGGCTGTCGGGTTGAGTTATGATGTATCCTACTTCATCTGTCTGTATATATGGTTTGAAGATAGCAGAATTGGGCTCGTGACCAATTGCCAGGAAAAAGCCATCGATAGCGCGGTCATAACGTTCTTCATCAGACTGCCCCATTCGTTTTACCAAATGTACACCTTCCACACCGTTTTCTCCATAGAGTCCTACAGCATTATGTTCGAAGAGAACCTCTATTTTTTCATTAGCCATTACACGCTCCTGCATAATTTTAGAAGCACGCAAGAAAGGTTTGCGAACAATTAAATATACCTTCGAAGCCAATCCTGCCAAATAACATGCTTCTTCACAAGCAGTATCGCCTCCTCCAACTACGGCCACCACTTTTTTCCGGTAGAAAAAGCCATCACAAGTGGCACAGGCACTGACTCCCATGCCCGCATACTTTTTCTCGTCATCCAAACCTAAATATTTGGCAGCCGCACCTGTAGCTATGATTACTGTCTCTGCCTCGATAATTTTTTCATCATCAATGGTAATTTTATAAGGCTGTGTACTTAAATCGGCAGTCGTAGCCACTCCATAACGCAGATCTGCACCGAAGCGTCCGGCCTGCTTTTTCAAATCTTCCATCAGCTGAGGCCCGCTGATTCCTTCAGGGTATCCCGGAAAATTTTCCACATCAGTAGTAGTTGTTAACTGCCCTCCGGGCTGTAGGCCTTCATACAATACCGGAGAAAGATTTGCACGACTTGCATAAATAGCAGCAGTATAACCTGCCGGTCCTGAACCAATAATCAGGCAACGAACTTTTTCTGTTTCCATGCACTTAGTATTTTTAATGATATATATTACTGAGTAGTTTCTCAACGTAAATCTATGACCTCAACATTCGGATATTTTTCTGGATAAAAGAGGAAAAAACTATCTGCATAATGTTGCTGTGAACGAAAGCTGAGAATTCTAATCTGAACGCTATCCTGTTCGTTCTTTCCATGTTGCATACGTATGGATAAAGGAAAATAGGAACGTTTATCCAACTCTATCCCAATACGATGATACACTTGCTGAGCACCTTCAGAGACCATAGAAATTTTGAACACCTTACCAGTAGACTGAAGTAACTGAATTTGATAACCTTTCTTGTACAAAGATAACCAAGCATAAGGATTCAGCATATAAAGCTCATCGGCAGTAGGTACAGACACATTCACCTCTTCATTAGCTTTGATATAACTCCATTGAGTATGTCCGTTGAACCACGTCTTCACTCCACCTGCATCCAGCACAAACTTTTCTCCTTGCAAACAGATAGTACCTTTCAATACCTGACTGTCAGCTTCCAGCTGCATAGTAAATTCTGCTTGAATTCCATCTGCTTTCCGAAAAGCTTCTACTGCCCTATCCATTATTTCATGGGCATTTTGAGCAGACACTGAAAAACCACAAAAAGAAATACATGACAAGAACAAAAAAAATCTAAACAACTTCAATCTATTCATGATTACATTAAATTCGTTAAACGCATCTCTAAGTCTGTTTCATCGATACAAAATACCTCACGGGGTTTACTTCCTTGGGCAGGTCCTACAATACCAGCCTTTTCTAATTGGTCCATTATTCTACCAGCCCGGTTATATCCGATGGCGAACTTACGCTGAATCAACGAAGTAGAACCTTGCTGGTGAATAACAATCAGTCTGGCAGCATCCTCAAATAAAGGATCTAGGTGAGCCATATCTACATCGGATATGTCAGACGAGGCATTTTCATCTACATACTCGGGCAAATAGAATGCAGTGGGATACCCTTGCTGACGAGCAATATAATTAGTAATCTCTGCTACCTCGGGAGTATCAATAAAGGCGCATTGCACACGCACAGGATCAGCTCCCTGCAAAAATAACATATCGCCACGACCTATCAACTGATTGGCCCCTGGACGATCCAAGATAGTACGTGAGTCTACCATCTGCGACACACGGAACGCAATACGAGCCGGGAAATTGGCTTTAATAGTACCTGTAATAATATTGGTGGTAGGACGCTGAGTAGCAATAATCATATGGATACCCACAGCACGAGCCAACTGGGCAATACGAGCAATAGGCAACTCTACATCCTTACCGGCGGTCATAATCAAGTCTCCAAATTCATCAATCACCACTACAATATATGGCATGAACTTATGACCCTTTTCTGGATTCAACTTACGATTGACAAACTTTTCATTATATTCCTTGATATTGCGTACATGAGCAGCTTTCAATAAATCATAACGGGTATCCATCTCTACACAAATAGAGTTCAATGTCTGAACCACTTTGGTAACATCGGTAATGATTGCATCTTCTCCATCTGGTAATTTAGCCAAAAAATGATGCTCGATAACCGAATAAATACTGAACTCTACTTTTTTAGGATCGACTAATACAAACTTTAGTTCAGCAGGATGCTTTTTATATAATAAGGAAGTAATAATAGCATTCAACCCCACAGACTTTCCCTGACCGGTGGCACCCGCCACCAATACATGAGGCATCTTGGCCAAATCTACCATGAAAACTTCGTTTGTAATGGTCTTACCCAAAGCAATAGGTAAATCATAGGTAGATTCTTGGAATTTTTTACTCCCGATAATACTCTGCCCCGACACAATCTTCGGGTTTGAATTAGGCACTTCTATACCAATCGTACCCTTGCCTGGAATCGGTGCAATAATACGAATACCCAATGCAGAAAGACTTAAAGCAATGTCGTCTTCCAAACCACGGATTTTCGCTATACGCACGCCCTGCTCGGGAGTAATCTCATACAATGTTACAGTGGGTCCTACCGTTGCCTTAATTGTACTGATTTCTATTCCAAAGCTACGTAAGGTATTAATAATTTTTCCCTTATTTGCATTTTGCTCTTCCATATCAATGGTGGGGCCATTATCATCATAATGCTTCATCAAGTCAATGGTAGGGAAATGATAGTTTTCCAAATCCAAACGAGGATTGTATGGCTCTGTTTCGCGTGGAGTATACTCTTCATCTTTGGTCGCTACTACTTCAAAACTCGGCTGTTTCACACTTGGTTGTTTTACACCAGGTTGTATTTCCTCTGTCGCAGTTTTCTCTATCGTTAAAGGTACATCATCTGAAGAAGAATGTCTTTGTTCACTGTGAGTCTGTGAAGGTTTGACATCTGACTCTATATCCAATTCTAATTCATTAGACACATCGGCTGCTTCAGATTCTTCAAAGTTACTGGAATGAGACTCACAAAAATCATTATCAGAATCTGCTGAGAGGTTATCCCCACCGCATGACGTATCTGTTTCCACTCCTTGTGCAGTCCATGATTCTGCAAATTCTGCAGGGGCTTCACCCTTTTCCGATTCTTTCTGCGAACGATGCTTTAAAAACTTCAAAGAAAAGAGTTCACGCAAGCATACCACTGTACGGGCACTGATATATACAAAAAAACAGATAGCCGTAATAAGTAAAATCAACCAAACTCCTGGTGTACCCACCTGTGATACTAACCAATTACTTACATTATATCCGTGACGTCCACCTAAATAGAAAAAAGAATCTTGATAGAAATCAACAAAAACAAAACCAAAAAATACCGAGAACCATATGAGCAGTAAAGAACAACCAATAAACCATTTCCAAAGTTGAACAGTACGTACACGCATCAGTTTCAATCCAGCAACAGCTAAAAATACGAGTATAAAAAATGAAGATACTCCAAAACAGTCATTCATCAAGTAGCTAGCCAGCTGAGCGCCACGAGAACCGGCATAATTTTTCACCCCATTATTTGTAGAAGCTAATTCTTCCATTGTGCCCGATTCTATGATGCTTTGGTCTGCAGCTCCTGTAAAAAAGAACGAAGAAAATGCCAGCAACAAATAAACTGAGAATAATATCAATATCAATCCTATAATAAAATGTATGCTTTCGCTTTGCAGCACTGCTTTTACCTTACTCAAAAAGGTAAAAGAAGATTCCGACTTCTTGGAAGAGATATTTTTTTTCATCCTAAATAAATTCTGATTTTTAATTGATAGTGATTGCAAAAATACTATTTTTTTTGGAAGTAAAAAAGGCTGGATGACATATAAAAAAACGGATGAAACAGTTCGTATAAAGACTTACAAACTATTTCATCCGTATAGAATTTAGTTGTCTACTTGCTATTATTTAGCCAAATCTTCGATTACTTTCATAATTTGCTGACCGATTTCTTCTGCAGCCTCAGATGTACCTGCTTCACTGTACACACGAATAATAGGTTCTGTATTACTCTTACGCAAATGAACCCATTTATCAGCAAAGTCAATCTTCACACCATCAATATCATTAATTTCTTCCTCTTTATAGATTTCCTTTACCTTAGCCAAAATAGCATCCACATCTGTTTCAGGAGTCAAATCCACACGGTTCTTAGCCATGAAATAAGCAGGATAAGAAGCACGCAGTTCGCTTACTTTCTTACCTTCGTGTGCCAGATGACTCAAGAACAAAGCGATACCTACCAAAGCATCACGTCCGTAATGGCTGGCCGGATAAATTACTCCGCCATTACCTTCACCGCCAATTACAGCACCTACCTCCTTCATCTTGGTAGTAACGTTTACTTCACCCACAGCCGATGCCGAATATTCTTGGCCATACTTACGGGTTACATCACGCAATGCACGTGTAGAACTCAAGTTAGACACCGTATTCCCTGGAGTATGTTTCAAGACATAATCGGCTACAGTAACCAATGTATATTCTTCACCATACATTTTACCGTCTTCACAAATCATAGCCAAACGGTCTACATCCGGGTCTACCACAAATGCTACATCTGCCTTACCACCCTTCATCAGTTCCATGATATCCCCCAAGTTCTTTTCCAGCGGTTCAGGGTTGTGTTGGAAATGACCGGTAGGCTCACAGTAGAGTTTTTCCACGTGTTTCACACCCAGTTGTTCCAGCAGTTGCGGCAACACGATACCACCTACTGAGTTTACGCAGTCGATAGCAACACGGAAATCGGCTTTCTTGATAGCTTCTACATCTACCAAATCCAATGCCAATACGCTATCAATATGTTTTTGATTGTAAGACAAATCCTTGCGATAAGAGCCCAGTTTGTCTACTTCAGCATATTCAAACTCTTCTGCTTCTGCTATGCGCAGCACTTCGTTGCCTTCTTCCTTATTAAGGAACTCTCCTTTTTCATTCAGCAATTTCAAAGCATTCCACTGCTTCGGATTATGAGAAGCTGTAAGAATGATACCACCACTGGCACCCTCCATAGTTACAGCCAACTCTGTAGTAGGAGTAGAAGCCAAATCAATGTCTACTACATCCCATCCCATACCCATCAGGGTACCTACTACAACATTTTTTACCATTTCGCCCGAAATACGAGCATCGCGACCTACCACAATTTTATTACTTTTTACTGTGCAAGTCTTACGAATCAAGGTTGCATAAGCTGACGTGAATTTCACAATGTCGAGCGGATTCAATCCCTCGCCAGCAACTCCGCCAATAGTTCCGCGGATTCCTGAAATAGATTTGATTAAAGTCATAGATATAATTATAAATTATAGGGTTAGAATAACTCTCAATTAAACTGATATTTCTGAATATCGTAAAAATAAGGATATACGTACTGCATAGCCGACTGATGTCCCATTTTAGAAGGCACAATTAACTTGACATGTGCATAATTACGAATATAGGAAAGGGGAACCAGCCAACCGGCAGGTACTGTAGGACCGTAATATGAAGACATATACCCCTCTGTAAAGGTACCTGCAATTTGAGACGGCGTTACCTTATATCGAAACACATCGACTGTTTGCGGCACGTCCAAATTAGACAAAGTAGTATCCTTATCCAATATGCTATATTCCATAAAACGAACCAACACCTCCATATTGTTCTTGATGGTATCGTTCGGATTAGTCAATATACCCTTATCATCCAACAATCCTTTCTTCACAATGTTCATATATACCCCACTGGCCAACTGCACATATTCATTTTCACCTGTCACCGAGTCTTTTGCATAAAACTCGCTCTGCGAGATAACCCGAATACCCCGTTCATTGATAAAATCCTTGATGGCATCGTTTTCCTCTTCCAGCATCTCGGCATATGTTTTTGTATTATCACAAGCCTGGAACATAAATCCCAAGAATAACAGAGAAAATAAAATAAGAGTCAAATTCTTCATTTCGTATATTTAATATTTCTGCACAAATGTATCTGATTTCCTTGAAAGTTTAAAAACGTTCTGTAGAAAGTTCGGAAGTTTTAACCTTTTTTGCTTTATTGCTTTACACAATTATCCAACAAAGGATGGTATTTCTCCAAAGCTTGTTGGAACACCGCTTTTGCTTCTTCCATCGTTCCATAAAATTCCCCACCGGAAGCATTCAAATGACCTCCACCTCCAAAAAATTCTGCAGCCAATTGATTACATGGGAACGTACCTACCGAACGCAAGGACACTTTTATCATAGCCTTCTCTGTATCCTCACGCAAGAAGCAGGAAAATATCACTCCTTTTATACTTAACGGAATGTTTACAAATCCCTCACTATCTCCACGGATATAATTAAAATTGTTCTGTTCTTTTTCTGTAAGAGTGATCAACGCTGCATGGTGCTGAGCATAAACCTCCATCTGGGTAAGTATATGCCCCATCAAACGAAGACGACTCTCAGAGTAAGTATTGAACACCTTTCTGTAAATAGCATCCTTATCTATTCCCTTAGAAAGCAATTCACTGATTATAAAATAAATTTCCGGATTATTGGAATTATAGGTAAACCCACCCGTATCTGTCATCATGCCTGTATAAATACATTCTGCACAAGCCTTGGATATATCTCCGAAATAGCCCATCCTACAAATCAGCCGGAACACCAATTCTGATGTAGAAGATATGGTAGGATGTGAAATGACAATACGTGCGAAATCTTCTGGATAAAGATGGTGGTCTATCAAAATCTTACGCCCTGAAGAAGATAGAACTGCATCTCCCATCTCATCTATCCGATGAATAGCGTTGAAATCTAGACAGCAGATAATATCCGCTTCAGCTATCAGCTTATCGGCAAATTCCTTATAGCGGTTATACAGCAAAATTTCCTTGCTTCCCGGCATCCATTTCAGAAAATCAGGAAAAGCATTGGGAACAATTACATTGACTATTTTATCCTGTTCACTCAGGAAATGCCACAAACCCAAAGAAGAACCTATAGCATCACCATCGGGTGATACATGAGAAACTATGACTATCTTCTCAGCACGATCCAGCCACTTGGCAAAGTGGTCTATGTTTGCTTGTTCTATTACTTTTGATAACATTCTTTTATCTATCTTGAATTGAAGCAGCAAAAATACATTATTTTTTCGATATTATCGTTTTTTCATCACACTGTTCACTACCCTTACTGAAGAAACTAATTTATTCGTTGAAGTAAATACGTCCACGTTCCACACATGAGACGACCGTCCCTTATGTACCACAGTAGCTACAGCACGCACCGTATCACCTTCGTGGGCCGACGATATATGATTTCCACTCACCTGCATTCCCACTACCATTTCGTCAGGCTGGCACAAAATCATAGAACCGAGTCCGGCTACTGTCTCTGCCAATGCCAACGTGGCCCCTCCATGAAGTATGCCGAAAGGCTGACGAGTACGCTCATCAACAGGCATAGTCGCTTCAATACGGTCTTCAGAGGCATACGTATATTGAATACCCAAATTACCCATCAAGGCGTGCCGGGCTTGTGCATTCAGTTGGTCCAACGGAATCTGAGAAGGACGAACATCAGCCAAAATCATTTTTTCCACCACCAGGGCCACTCCATCTTCCTCGTTGGCTGCCGTAACGTAATCGGCACAAGCCTTTACCTAATCGGGCGATTGTTCCATGGCAACCCCCATGCCTGCCAGTTGAAGCATAGCTACATCGCATACGCCATCGCCTACCGCCATTACTTCTTCTCTAGATATATTCAGATATTCCATCAACACTCCCAGCGTATTGGCCTTATCTACACCACAAGGAACCACTTCCAGAAAGAACGGTTCTGAACGAAATACGTCTAAAACCCCGTCTAATCTTTTCTTCCAATACTCCTCCAACTCAGTCAAGGCCTGCTCATCATCACTGACTAGCATACATTTACAAGGAGCAAAATCAATCGCTGTAGAGAACTCCTCCTCGTCAATCACTACCAAATCATTCAACAAGGCTTCATCCTGAACATGTCGGTTCGACATTTCATTGGTAAAAATCAAATTATCATGATAGGTAAAAAGAGCAAAATCATTCTTACGGGCTTTCTTTTCAATATAAGGCAACATCTCAGGATTGATTCTGCGCTCAAAAATAATTTCGCCATTATCTGCCCGAATAATCTGACACCCATTATATGACAAGATAAATCCGCCATAATTACCCAGTTCCAACGATTTTGCTAAAGCAAGCAAACCATAAGTGGGTCTACCGGAAGCCAATACAATCCGGATGCCCATCTGCTGAACTTTTAAAAGTGCTGATAAGGTGCGTCGGGTAATGATTTTCTCATCATTCAGCAAAGTACCATCCACATCCAGCACTAAAATTTTATATTTCATCATAAGATATTGATTTAAGTATACTAAGTTCTCTTGCTGCAAATATAAAACATCTCACATAAGTAAACAAGAGTTCGAGATATTTCTCAAAGATCATAAATCACCCTACTTTGTTCTCGCAGCCATACACAAGATAATCCCATAGATACACAATCCTCCTGAATAAGGTTCTTGAAATAGTCTGGCAACGTATCGTCTACCACAACAGTATGTAGTTTAAAAAGAGACTGAAGCTCCTTGATTCCTCCCCGATAACCATGAGATACCAACAGATAATCTACCTGAAGTGGCTGGGAAGAAGTCTTATTTTTCCAACGTTCATCCGAAAGAATACAAACCGTCTTGCCCTTATAACAAAGAATCTGTTGTTTCACCCAAATATCTTCCGACTCGTAATCGCTGTATATACTGTACGGCGTATCTAAAGACAAGCGGTTCCAATGAGGTGTAAGTAGATGTTGCAACGCAGATACACGAGGTAAGCTGTCAGCACTTACCAACCAAGAATACGAATGATTAGACAAACAGTGGACAGCAGTACATCCGTTGGCTGAATAGAACACCATACTAGTGTGAGGTCTGTTAACACACATCTGCACCCCGTGAGCAACACCCCACAACAGACACATGCCCAAAAAGAGTTGCATGTTAGCAAATGTCTTTTTATGGACCAGAAGCCAGATTAATCCCACACAGATATAAGCAAACACCACCTCCCACAGTTCCCAAGAAATACCATCAACAGAGGCCCAAGGTAATTGTTCTATCCAACGCAGTCCTTCATTTTGCAGACTCAACAACTTATTCAATAAAGAGGCTAATTTCTCTTGCAGCCAAGGAAGAGGATATGCCAACCACATCATTACTGAAATGTACATCACCAAAGTAACCAAAGGTATCACCCAGATATTAGTTATTAAAAAATGGGTGGAGAAGCGAGAGAAATAAAACATCACTAAAGGGGCAGTACCTATCTGAGCAGCTATAGAAACCGCTGCAATTCCCCACACTTTCTGAAATATCTTATTACGAATTTCCAGCATACCATATATAAGAGGATAGAAAACAAGGATGGACACTACAGCTGCAAATGACAATTGACAGCCAACATCAAACAACCATAACGGTTTGCAAAGCAACATAAAAAAAGCAGCAGCCAGCAGCGTATCCATACTTAATACCGGCTCTAACCGTAAAGAAAACAGCAAAAAGAATGAGCACATCCATACTGCACGTACTACAGAAGTAGAAAGTCCGGTGAACAAAGCAAAAGCCCAAAGTAGAAGAAGTATCAATGCATAGAGAGGAAGTTTTAAATACCGACAACGCTTCCAACAGCGTTCCAGCAGCAACCAAAGCAAACTATACAGAAGCCCTACATGAAGTCCGGAAATAGCCAGAACATGGCTCGCTCCCGCTACTGAATAAGTTTCCTTGATATCTTCGTCCAGTTCATCTTTCTCACCTATCGTTAAAGCTGATAATACAGCTAATTCATCTCCTTGAAAGCCCAATATTCGATATAACTCTTTTACTTCATCCCTGCAATCTTGCGCCCAAGCAGCTAGAGAATGTATTTCCTGATGACCCCGAATTTGCCAATTACCCGAAGCTACATACGCTGTAGCACAGATGCTTCGCCGCCGTAAATACTGAGCATAATCAAAAGTATCTGGCAAATGGCTTTTCACAGGTGCCTTTAATTTAGTATACACCCATAATTCATCTCCGCGTTCTAGTTTTCTGGCTACAGAATCTTTAGCTACATAAAGAAGCAGTTTACTCTCTGATGAAAAATCTATGGGAATACTATCCTTCCAAATAGCTTCTATTTGGGTCAGACATTGAATACTTTTTTCTTTTTCTTTTGGGATATCCGCTATAGACAACCTGCAAACTACATAACCTTTCGGAAGACAAATTTCAGAGGGTTGAAGTTCGTGAATGGTACGCGCATAACCTAGCAATAGAAAAAAAATGCATATGCTAATGCCAAATACCCTCATCCAATACTTTCTATAGGCTATCCAGCACACAGCTAGTACAACAATAAAAATGGGCAAGCAGTAGCTTGCCCATTCAATATCATACATATAATTGCCACCTACTATCCCTACTATCATTGGTAACAAAATCTTAAAGGAAGGATGTTGTGACAAAAAGTCCATTGCTTATAAATTTTTCAATTCACTTATAGCCTTTATCGGATCATCCGATGAGAAAACAGCATTGCCTGCCACTAAAATATCTGCACCAGCTTCTATCAACGGAACGGCGGTTTCCATATTAACGCCACCGTCGACTTCTATCAAAGCTGATGACCCCGTGACACGAATCAATTCTTTCAATTCACGCACTTTTTCTACCGTGTGTCCAATAAATTTCTGTCCCCCGAATCCTGGATTTACTCCCATAAGCAGCACCATATATAATTCTGAAACAATATCCTTCAATAAGCTGACAGGAGTAGCCGGATTCAATGTTACTGCCGGTTGCATACCGGCCTCGCGAATCTGCTGCACCACCCGGTGCAGATGCGGACAAGCCTCGTAATGCACATTCATCACATAAGCCCCCATTGCCTTTACTTGTGGAATAAATTTTTCGGGCTCCACAATCATCAGATGCACGTCCAATGGTTTTTTTGCAACCTTAGACACTGCTTTAATTACTGGGAAACCGAAAGATATATTGGGTACAAACACACCATCCATCACATCCACATGTATCCAATCAGCCTCACTCCGATTAATCATCTCAACATCTTCTGCCAAATGACCAAAATCGGCAGAAAGAATAGAAGGAGAAATCATAGTTTTCATACGCTATCTACCTTTTCTTTATATAACTATACAAAAGTATGTAAAAGATTTATAAAACACAAACATCCCTCTGGATTACTTCATACAGACTCCATCTGCCAGACGGAACCCGCGAAGCAATTCTTCCGTTTTCAGCCGCTTCTTGCCCGGCAGTTGCAGAGCGCGAATGTCTACCCAACCGTCTGTAGCAGCCACCCGGAGGATTTTTTTCCCATCCGTCTGTACAGTTCCCGGATGCTGATTATGATTTTCCAGAATTTTATCTGTTTCAAAAACCTTCAGTACCAATCGCTGACCATCGGGCATACACAGTTCCGTCCAGGCAGCAGGATAAGGAGAAAGTCCGCGCACAAAGTCATATACACGCTTCACAGGCTGATTCCAGTCTATGCGACATGTTTCCTTGAATATTTTTGGAGCCGGACGCAATTCACCAACTACAGCCATTTCTTCTTGTGGAATTGTTTTCACCTCATCAGCCAAGATAGCATCTACGGTTTCTGTAACCAGTTTCCCCCCCAGAAGCATCAGCTTATCATGCACAGTTCCCACATTATCTGTTTCGGCAATCGGTACTTTTACCTGTTGTATAACTTCTCCTGTATCTATTTCATGCTTCAAGAAAAAGGTAGTAATACCAGTCTCAGTATCCCCGTTGATAACGGCCCAGTTGATAGGAGCTGCTCCTCTGTATTGAGGCAACAGGGAAGCATGCAGATTAAAAGTACCTAAGCGAGGCATATTCCACACCACCTCCGGCAGCATACGGAAAGCCACCACAATCTGCAAATCAGCCTTCCAGGCACGCAGTGCTTCC